>MTEX01010737.1_pt2 | contig 76028 bp, 69 predicted proteins | sample 1042691 | NCBI WGS metagenome assembly MTEX01 (sample SAMN06185810, study PRJNA358809) | soil metagenome | isolation source: soil biostimulated with molasses as carbon source | place: India | collected 2015-05-23
CGGCCGGCCCGCTGCTGCGGTTCGTTCTCGTCGGTCCCTTTCCCCTTTTCATCGCGCCCGGGGTGGCTTATGCGTTACGCCAGTCGTGTCTATCTGCTGTTGCTCAACGGCATGGCCCTCGCCGCCGCCATCATGCTGGTGTGGCTGATGGTCGCCATCGTGCTCTCGGTGGTGATCCGCAACCTGGGGTTGCAGCCCTCGGCGTGGTTCTTCCTCTCCACCGAATACGCCATGTTCTACCTGACCCTGCTGGGCGCGCCCTGGCTGGTGCGCCACAAGGGCCACGTGCACATCGAGCTGCTCACTTCGATCCTGCCGCCACTGGCGCTGCAGGTGCTGAGCCGCCTGGTGGCTCTGCTGTGCGTGGCGGTATGCGTGGTGCTGGCGTGGAAGGGCTACGACCTGGTGTCGATGAATCTGGCGCGCAACGACTATGACGTGCGCGCCTTCTTCGTGCCGAAATGGATCCTCACCGTGGCCTACCCGGTGTGCTTCACCATGATGGCCATCGAATTCGCCCGCTTCGTGGTCGGGCGCGACATCCTTCACAGCGGCGAAGCGGGGATCAAGGAATAATGGAATGGTATCTGGCCCTGGCCTTTCTGCTGGCCCTGATTCTCGGCTTCATGGCCATCGGCACGCCGATCGCCCTGGCCTTCCTCGCCGCCAACGTCATCGGCGCCTGGCACTTCATGGGCGGCCAGAACGGTCTCATCCAGCTGCTCAACAATGGCTTCGGCGCCCTCTCCAGCTTCAATCTGGTGCCCATTCCACTGTTCCTGCTGATGGGTGAGCTGTTCTTCCGCACCGGCCTGGGCATGCGCATGTTCAACGCCATCGACCAGCTGATGGGCAAGGTGCCCGGCCGGCTCTCCTACGTCACCGTGGTGGGCGGCACCGGCTTCTCGACCCTGAGCGGCTCGTCGATGGGCTCCACCGCGCTGATGGGCTCGCTGCTGGTGCCGGAGATGGAGCGCCGCGGCTACCAGAAGCGCATGGCCATCGGCCCGATCCTGGGCACCGGGGGGCTGGCCATCATCATTCCCCCCTCGGCGCTGGCGGTGCTGCTGGCCACCCTGGCCAAGGTCGACATCGGCGCGCTGCTGATCGCCGGCATCCTGCCCGGCCTGCTGCTGGCGGGGCTCTACATCGGCACCATCTGGATCCAGACCCGGCTCGATCCGGACGCGGCGCCCAACTACGAGCTGGAGCCGGTGCCGCTGGGCCAGAAGCTCAAGCTGGTGCTCACCGACATCCTGCCGATGATCAGCGTGATGATCTTCATCGTCGCACTGATGCTGCTGGGCTTCGCCACCCCCTCCGAGGCGGCGGCCTTCGGCGCCCTGGGCGCCATCGTGCTGGCGGTGATCTTCCGCTGCATGACCTGGGAGGCGTTCAAGCTCTCGGTCATCGGCGCGCTGAAGGTCACCCTGATGGCCTACCTGATCGTGTTCGGCTCGGCCACCTTCAGCCAGCTGCTGGCGTTCTCCGGCGCCTCCAGCGGGCTGATCCAGTGGGCCACCAGCTTCGACCTGGCACCGATCCTGATGCTGCTGGCGATGTTCGCCGTGCTGCTGGTGCTCGGTACCTTCATGGAGCAGATCTCGATCATGATGCTCACGGTGCCGTTCTTCTTCCCGCTGGCCCAGGTGCTCGGCTTCGACCCCATCTGGTTCGGCATCATCATGCTGCTGGCACTCGAGATCAGCTTCTCCACGCCGCCGCTGGGGCTGTTGCTGTTCGTGATGAAGGGCGTGGCGCCCAAGGGCACCACCATGCGCGAGATCTACGCCGCGGCGATTCCCTACATCCTCTGCTCGATGCTGCTGGTGGCCATCCTGGTGGTGTTCCCCGGCATCGCCACCTGGCTGCCCGGGATGATCAACTGAGCCCTTCTCAGGTCACCGCCCCGCGTTGCTGAAAGCGCGGGGCGAGATGCTCGCCTGCGCCCAGCACCTCACGCAGATGCTGCGCCGCCTGCCAGACGTCCTCATGGCTCAGATAGAGCGGCGCGAAGCCGAAGCGCATCAGCCCCGGTTCGCGGTAGTCGCCGATCACGCCGCGCTCGATCAGCGCCTGGACGATGGCATAGCCGTGTTCTCTTTCCACCAACCCCACCTGACTGCCGCGCTGCGCCTCGTCCGGGGTGATGTCACTGATGCCATGTTCCTCCAGGCAGCCGCTCAACGACTCGCGAAACAGCTCGATCAAGCGCTGGCTCTTGCGCCGCAGCTGGGCGAGGTCCACCTCCTGCCACAGCGACAGCGACGCTTCCAGCGCCGCAAAGGCAAGCGGCGAGTGGGTACCGGTACGAAAGCGCGAGATGCCCGGCGCAGGGGCATAATCGGCCTCGAAGGCGAACGGTGCCGCGTGGCCCAGCCAGCCCGACAGCGGCTGCCATGCCTGCGCCTGACAGTCGCGGCGCACGTAGAGAAAGGCCGGCGCACCGGGGCCACCGTTGAGGTACTTGTAGGTGCAGCCCACCGCGTAACGCACGTCGCAGGCGGCGAGGTCGACGAGCAGCGCGCCGGCCGAGTGGGCCAGGTCCCAGACCACCTCGGCGCCGCTGGCATGCACCTGGCGGGTGATCGCCGCCATGTCGCGCAGGCGCCCAGTGCGGTAGTGCACATGGCTGAGCACCACCGCCGCCACCCGCTCGTCGAGATAGGCATCCAGCGCCTCGCACTCCGGCACCACCCGATGCTCGAAGCCGCCGAAGCGGCAGAAGCCCTGGGCGATGTAGCCGTCGGTGGGAAAGTTGCCGCCTTCGCTGAGGATCACCGGCCGCCCCCGGCCCTGCCCTTCGGTGCCCTTTTGCCCTTCGGTGCCCTTTTGCCCTTCGGTGCCCTTTTGCCCTTCGGTGATATAGCCCAGCAGCTTGAAGATATTGTGGGTGATGGTATCGGTTACCAGCACCTCTCCCGGCTCGGCTCCCAGCAGCGGCGCCAGCCGGTCGCCGAGCCGCTCCGGCGCATCGAACCAGCCCTGGTTCCAGCCCTGGATCAGCGAGTCGCGCCACTGGCTCATCAAGCCGTCGACGGCAGCCACGGCAGCGCGGGGCTGAGCCCCCAGGGAATTGCCGTCGAGGTAGATCGTGCCTTCCGGCAGCGCGAAGCGGTTTCTGAAGGTGGCCAGCGGGTCCTGGCGGTCCAGCTCACGGACGTCATCGAGAGTCAGGGGCATGCTCGGCTCCGGCAAGGAGATGGTGGTAGGGATGAGTCGGGATCGGGCCAGCTCGCGCCGTCATCGGGCCAGTTCGCGCAGCTATCCAGCCAACTCGCGAAGCAGAGCCCGCACCGGCGAGGCGTCGGCCCCAGCCAGCTTCAGCGGCAGGGCAATCAGCTCGTAGTTGCCCGGCGATACCGCGTCCAGCACCAGCCCTTCGAGAATCGCCATGCCGTGATGCCGCACCCGATGGTGTGCCAGCAGACGGCTATCCACCTCGGGATCGAGCGAAGGAGTGTCCACGCCGATCAGCCGCGCGCCGCGCTCGGCCAGCAGGTCGATGCTCTCCGGCGCGATGGTGATGAAGTCGCTGCGCCAGCGCTCATGGGGAAAGTGCTCCCAGGTGCGCAGCAGCACCCGCTCGACGTGCGACGGCAGCACGGGCAACAGATATTCGGGCTCGACCCTCGGCCCGGCATGGCGCATGTCCAGCACCACGCAGGGGCCCAAATAGGGGGTGAGTTCAACCTCGTCGATGGCTTGGCCATCGGCCGCGTAGTGGCTCGGTGCATCGGCATGGGTGCCGGTGTGGGTCGAGAGCGTGAGGCGCGAGACGTTGACCGGGCACTGCCCGTCGAGCACCCAGGTCGGCTCATGGGCAAACGGGGTATCGCCGGGCCACACCGGCATGTCGGCGCGCAGCGGCTGGGAAATGTCATGGAGCCGGCTCATGAGGCGCCCTCCTCCAGCGTGGTACGCACCGACCACAGCTCGGGGAAGAACTGCAGATCCAGCGCCTTGGCGAGATACGAAGCCCCGCCGGTGCCACCGGTGCCGGGCTTCTGTCCGATGATGCGCTCCACCGTCTTGAGGTGGCTGAAGCGCCACTGGTGGAAGTGGTACTCGGTATCGACGAGCTTTTCGGCCAACTCGTAGAGCTCCCAGTAGCGGCCGGTATCGCGGTAGATGTCCGCCCAGGCCTGCTCCACCTCGTCGCAGGGCCGATAGGGCTCGGACCAGTCCCGCGCGACGACCGAATCGGGCAGTGCGAAGCCGCGCCGCGCCAGCAGCTGCAGGCTGATGTCGTACAGGCTCGGGGCGTGGAGCACCTCGCTGAGGCGCCGGTAGCGCTCGGGATGGCGACGGTGCACCTCGATCATCGCCGCATTCTTGTTGCCGAGCAGGAACTCCAGCTCGCGATACTGGAACGACTGGAAGCCCGAACTCTGGCCGAGGCTGTCGCGAAAGCGCGCGTAGTCCGCGGGGGTCATGGTCACCAGCACCTCCCAGGCATTGATCATCTGCGCCTGGATCCGCGCCACCCGGGTGAGCATCTTGAACGCCGGGCGCAAGCGGTCGGATGCGATGTGCGCCGCGGCGGCGTGGGCCTCGTGCAGACACTGCTTGAGCCACAGCTCCGAGACCTGATGGATGACGATGAACAGCATCTCGTCATGCTCCGCGGTACCCGGCCGCTGGGCCGAGAGCAGCGGCTCCAGCTGCAGGTAGTCGCCATAGCTCATCGGCTGGTCCCAGTGCACCCCCTCCTGCGAGAGATCCACACTGGCGCTGCGTGCCTGCCCTTCCTTCCGCTTGGCCATGGTCGCCCTCCTTCGTCGTCTTTCCGTCAGTTTACGAAGTTACAACCACAGCCACTGACCGACCAGGTGTTCTACCTGAACTGGTATCGGGTCATGCGCCAGGGCGAAGCCGAGGGCTCGGCGGCAGGAGCCCTGGCGCATACGCTGCATACCGTCATCGCATACCGCTGAGAAGGCGAATCAGGCGCAGCCTCAGGTCCCGCAGAAGGTGCGGAACACCCGCTCGGTGGGCTCGGCCGGCCGCATGTACTCCTCGCGCCCGGGCTGGTCGTCGAAGGGGTGGGTGATGATCTCGAGCAGGGTCTCGAAGGGGCCGTAGTCGTTTTCGTCCATGGCCGCGGTCAGCGCCTGCTGCACGCGGTGGTTACGCGGGATGAAGGCCGGGTTGGCCAGACGCATGCGCTGCACCCGTTCGCTCTCGCCCTGCTCTTCCTGGGCGAGACGCTCGCGCCACTCCTCCAGCCAGCCGGCGATCTCCTCGGGGCGTTCGAACAGCTCGACCAGCGCGGCTTCCGCCGCGGCGCTCTCGGCAACATTCGCCAACCGGCGGAAGGTCAGGGTGAAGTCGGCGCGGCCACGGTGCATGGCCGCCAACAGAGCCTCGATCAATGCCTTGTCACCGGGCTTCTCGCTGACCAGGCCGAGCTTGGCGCGCATGACCGCCAGCCACTCGCGCTCGTACTGCTCCGGGAAGCGCTGCAGCAGCTCGGTGGCCCGCTCCACCGCGCGCTCGCTGTCGTCGTCGATCAGCGGCAGCAGGGTCTCGGCCAGCCGCGCCAGGTTCCACTGGGCGATCCACGGCTGGTTGGAGTAGGCATAGCGCCCGCCTTCGTCGATGGAGCTGAACACCATTTTCGGGCCGTACTGCTCCATGAAGGCGCAGGGGCCGTAGTCGATGGTCTCGCCGGAAACCGAGGTGTTGTCGGTGTTCATCACGCCGTGGATGAAGCCCACGCCCATCCACTTGGCGATCAGCGCCGCCTGGCGCGCCTGTACCGCTTCCAGCAGGCCCAGATAGCGCTCGCCGCCCTGGCGTGACTCAAGCGCCGGATAGTGGCGCTCGATGACGTGCCCGGCCAGCTCACGTACACCTTCGATATCGCCGCGGGCGGCAAAGTACTGGAAGGTGCCGACGCGGATATGGCTGGAGGCGACCCGGGTGAGAATGGCCCCGGGCTCGGGAATGCCGCGCATGACCCGCTCGCCGGTGGTCACCGCAGCCAGCGCTCGGGTAGTGGGGATGCCCAGGGCGTGCATCGCCTCGCTGACTAGATACTCGCGCAGCACCGGCCCCAGGGGCGAGCGGCCGTCGCCACCGCGGGAGAACGGGGTACGCCCCGCGCCCTTGAGCTGAATGTCGCGCAGCCGGCCGTCGCGGTCGGTCACCTCGCCCAGCAGCACCGCACGGCCGTCGCCCAACTGCGGCACGAAGCCGCCGAACTGATGCCCGGCATAGGCCTGGGCCAGCGGTTCGGCACCACGCGGCACCACGTTGCCGGAGAACCACACCGCCGCCTCTTCGGCATCGAAGGCGGAAAGCTCGAAGCCCAGCGCCTCGGCCAGCGGCCGATTGAAGGCCACCAGGTGAGGCTCACGCACGGGCACCGGCTCGACGTGGGCGTAGAAGCGTTCCGGCAGGCGGGCATAACGCAGAGTGAACGGGGGAAACATGGCAACTCCAGCAATCTTCCTGCCGCTCACTGTAGGCGCGGGGGCGGCGAAAATCGAGCGCCGTTGCACCCCCTTACAAGGGGCTGGTCACAAGCGACTCGTGACAAGCGACTAGCCGGTAGCGGAAACCGGCCGCTCGAACTCGCGAATGCTGGCCACGAAGTCGCTGAAGCGCTCGCCCTGGATCAGCACGTGATTGCGCAAGGCATGCTCCGCCGCCACCGGGTCGCCCGCCTCGATGGCTGCCACCACGTCCCGATGCTCGCTCAGGGAGCTGTGCATGCGCTGGCGAACCTTAAGCTGCAGGCGACGGTAGGGCTTGAGCCGCTGCTTGAGCTGACGCGCCTCACCGAGCAGAAAGGTGTTGTGGCTGGCCCGGTAGATGCAGTCGTGAAAGGCCTCGTTCTCGTAGTAGTACTCGTCGGTGTCTCCGGCCCGGGCGGCCGCCTCGCAGCGCTCCAGCGCATCACGCAGCTCGGCGAGCTCCGCATCGCTGATGCGCCGCGCCGCCAGCCGCCCGCACATGGCCTCCAGCTCCGCCATGACCTCGAACATCTCGATCAGCTGATCGATGCCCACCTTGGCCACGAAGGTGCCCTTCTTGGGCGAGACCGTCACCAGTCCACTGGCCACGAGCTGCTGGATCGCTTCACGCACCGGGGTACGGGAGACGTTGAACTCCCGCCCCAACGCCTCCGGGTCCAGCCTTTCGCCAGGCAGCCGGCGGCCGTTGATGATGTCGTTCTCCAGCGAATCGCGCAGGCGCTGTGCATTGGAGCGCTTGGTGCTGGTCATGGCCACCTCCTCGGTCGCGGCATTCAAGAGTGGGGTCTTTTTACTGTAACGGATTTGACATGAGTATACGTAACGTCTATTGAAGTATACATCAGCACGCCTGATGGATATAAATTACTCAGTACAACAACAACCCAAGGAGACGCCCAATGCAACGCCACACCCTAGCCACTCTGGCCGTGACGCTCGGCCTGGCCCTCGCCTTCAGCAGTGTCGCCGCCGCCAACACCGTACTGCGCGCCTCGCACCAGTTCCCCGGTGGCCAAGGCGATGTCCGCGATGAAATGGTGCAGATGATGGCCCGGCAGATCGCCGAAGCCGATGTCGGACTCGAGATACAGGTCTACCCCGGCCAGTCGCTGTTCCGTGCCAACGAGCAGTGGGGTGCGCTGGTACGCGGCCGTCTGGACATGACCCTGCTGCCGCTGGACTACGCCAGTGGCCGTCATCCGGAGTTTTCCGCCACCCTGATGCCGGGCCTGGTGCGCAATCACGAGCACGCCGCGCGACTCAACGAGTCCGAGTACATGGACATGATCAAACAGGTGATCATGGACAACGGCGCCCGAGTGCTGGCCGACAGCTGGCTGGCCGGCGGCTTCGCCTCCAGCGAGCAGTGCATCACCTCTCCCGATACCGTGCGCGGCCAGAACATCCGCGCCGCCGGTCCGGCCTTCGAGCAGATGCTGCAGGCCGCCGGCGCCTCCATCGCCTCGATGCCCTCCTCGGAGGTCTACACCGCCATGCAGACCGGCGTGCTGGATGCCGCCAACACCTCGTCGATGTCGTTCATCTCATTCCGTCTCTACGAACAGGTGGAGTGCCTGACCGAACCGGGCGATTTCGCACTGTGGTTCATGTACGAGCCGATTCTCATCTCGGAGCAGGTATGGCAGCGCCTCAACGAGGAACAGCAAGCCGCTTTGATGGAAGCCGGCAAGGCCGCCGAGGAGTTCTTCGCCGCCGAGGCCGCCGCCATCGATCAGGAAATGGTGAGGGTCTATGAGGAGAACGGCATCGAGGTGGTGCGCATGAGCGAGGAGGACTACAACGCCTGGCTCGAGATCGCCCGAGAGACCTCCTACAAGAACTTTGCCGAAAACGTGCCCAACGGCCAGGCCATCATCGACGCGGCCCTCGCCGTCGATTGACGTCCAGCCCTTCCCAGTGAGCCGGGCCACCCGTCACGGGTGGCCCCCGTTTCGAACCTCGGGAGGACTACATGGCCATGGCCCACTCTCAATCTCTTGCTCAACGATCCGGCGCCATCGGCGGCTACATCCGCCTGATGGACGCCCTGTCACGCGCCAGCGCCTACCTGGCAGCCGTGCTGTTCATCGCCGGCGTCGTGGTGATCTGTCAGATGGTCTTCATTCGTTACGTGCTCGGCATGAGCACCAGTTGGCAGACCGAGTTCACGGTGTTCTCCGTTACCGGCGCCATGCTGATGGGCAGTCCCTACGTGCTGATGACCGGCGGCCACGTGGCCATCACCATTCTGCCCGACGCCCTGGGAGGCACGGCACGCAAGATCATGCGCCTGGTGGCCGCGCTGATCGGTCTGGCCTTCTGCGCGGCGCTGGCCTATGCCTCCTGGGTCTACGTGATCGAGGCCTACCAGTACAACTGGCGCACCGGCACCGTGTGGAACCCGCTGCTGTGGCCGGGACTGATGCCGATGGCGGTGGGCACCAGCCTGCTCACGCTGCAGTACGTCGCCGAAATCCTGCGCGGGGAGGTGTGAGCATGGATCCGATCACCATGGGCATCGTCGTCGCCATCGCGCTCATCGTGCTGATGGCCATCGGCACCCCCATTGCCTTCGCTCTGGGCGGCGTCTCGCTGCTCGCGCTGATGTACGACCGCGGTCTGCCGGAGCTGATCTACTTCGGCGAGACCTTCTTCGACCGCATCGCCGAATTCGGCTTCGTTGCCATTCCCATGTTCATCCTGATGGGTGCCGCCGTGGCTTCCTCGCCTACCGGACGCGACCTCTACCGCTCGCTGGACCTGTGGATGGGCCGTCTGCCAGGTGGGCTCGCCGTTTCCAACATCGGCGCCTGCACCATCTTTTCGGCACTTTCCGGCTCGTCGCCAGCCACCTGTGCGGCCATCGGCAAGATGGGCATTCCCGAGATGCGCACCCGCGGCTATCCCGACGGCGTGGCGGCGGGCTGTATCGCCGCCGGTGGCACGCTCGGCATCCTGATTCCGCCTTCGGTGACCATGATCATCTACGGCATCTCCACCGAAACCTCCATCGGCCGTCTGTTCATGGCGGGGGTGCTGCCCGGGCTGATGCTGGCCGGCCTGTTCATGATCTGGACCATGATTGCCTGCCGTCTGGCCGGTGGTTACGCCAACCCCATGGCCCAGGCCGCGGCCCAGGTGAAGCAGAACATCAAGGCCAACGTCGACACCAACCTCAAGGCGCTGGTGCGGGTAGTGCCCTTCCTGCTGGTGATTGCCGGCATTCTGTTCGCCCTCTACGGCGGTGTGGCCACACCCTCCGAGGCGGCAGGGGTCGGTGCTTTCCTGTGTGTGGCGCTCGCTGTACTGATCTACCGCATGTGGCAGGTGGGGCCGATCAAGCTGATCATGCGCGACTCCCTGCGCGAGAGCGTGATGATCATGCTGGTCATCGCCACCGCCGAAGTGTTCGCCTATGCGCTCTCCTCCATGTTCATCACCCAGACCGTGGCCGCCGCCATCGCCGACATGGAAGTGAACCGCTGGGTGCTGATGGGCATCATCAACCTGTTCCTGCTCGTCGCCGGCTTCTTCCTGCCGCCGGTGGCGGTGATCGTGATGACCGCACCGATCCTGCTGCCGATCATCCTCGCCGCCGATTTCGACCCCTACTGGTTCGCGGTGATCCTGACCATCAACCTGGAGATCGGCCTGATCACCCCACCGGTGGGCCTCAACCTGTTCATCATCAAGGGCATCGCGCCGGACATCTCGCTGCGCAACATCCTGCTGGGCAGCCTGCCTTACGCCCTGTGCATGGTGCTCGGCATCGTCCTGCTGTGCCTCTTCCCGGGCATCGCCCTGTGGCTGCCCAACCTGATCATGGGCTGACGGAGAGCCGACATGAACATGACCTTCCTGCAGGAGCTGTTCAACAGCATCACCCAGCGCGACGCGCGGCTGTGGCGGCGCCAGGGCGAGGCCGGCGTTCCCGACCACGGCCAGGTGCTCGCCGCCTGCCGGGCGCTGCTGGCAAGCGACGGCGAGGCCTCGAGCATCAGCCTGGCCAGTCGCGCGCTCTCCATGTACAACCGCCTGACGATGGAGGAGCGCACCCGCTTCTTCGAGGGGCTTGCCAGCGAGTTCGCCGCCGACCCGGCGCGCATCGACCAGGCCTACGAGGCCTACCGCGAGCAGCGCGACAACTCCCGCTTGCAGGCCCTGTTCGACGCCTGCGAGCCGCGTCGACAGGAGCTGTTCCGGCGTCTCAACCTGGCCAGTAACGGCACCTACGAGCTGGTGCGCATGCGCGAGGATTTGCTGACACTGCTGCGCGAGCGCAACGGCGACAAGCAGGAGCTCGCCGCCATCGATGCCGACTTCGCCCACCTGTTCGGCTCCTGGTTCAACCGCGGCTTTTTGGTGCTCAAGCGCATCGACTGGAATACACCGGCCTCGATCCTGGAGAAGATCATTCGCTACGAGGCGGTGCACGAGATTCGCGACTGGGACGACCTGCGCCGCCGCCTCGACGCCCGCGACCGGCGCTGCTTCGCCTTCTTCCACCCGGCCATCGGCGATGAACCACTGATCTTCGTCGAAGTGGCGCTGTGCCGGGGCCTGCCCGACCGTATCCAGCCCATTCTCACGGGAGAGCGCAGCGGCGAGCGCGACATCGACGATCCCGAAGCCGCCGATGCCGCCGCCTTCTTCGGCATCAGCAACTGCCAGACCGGCCTGCGCGGCATCTCCTTCGGCAATTTCCTGATCAAGCAGGTGGTCCAGGAGCTCAAGCTGGAACTGCCCCAGCTCAAGCACTTCGTCACGCTCTCGCCGGTGCCGGGCTTTGCCGCCTGGCTCGCCGAGCGGCGCGACGACGAGGTTCTGCCCGACGAACTGCGCCAGGTGCTGCACGAGCTGGACGCCCCCGACTGGCATCTCGATGCGGCCCACAGCGAGCGCCTCGCGGCAGTGGTCAAGCCGCTGGCCGCCCGCTATCTGGTCGAGGAGAAGAACGCCCGCGGCCTGCCGCTCAACCCGGTGGCCCGCTTCCACCTCGGCAATGGCGCCGAGTTGCATCGCATCAACTGGCTCGGCGACATCTCGCCCAAGGGCTTGAAGCAGGCCGCCGGACTCATGGTCAACTACCTCTACGTGCTCGACGACATCGAGCGCAACCACGAGAACTACACCGCCAACGCCACGGTGGTATGTTCCAATGCAGTTCGCGATCTCAATCGCCGTGCCAGAAAGATGGCCAAAGGAGAGCCTGCCAAATGAGTCACAACCTCTTCGAAACTTTCGCCGCCCGCATGCGCGACCGTAGCGACGCCGACTTCATCACCACCCGCGAGGGTCGGCGCTACTCCTACCGCGATGCTCTGGACGCCAGCGCCCGCCTGGCCGGTGCGCTCAAAGCGCTGGGCGTGGCCCCCGGCGACCGCGTTGCGGTGCAGGTCGACAAGAGCCCCGAGGCGATCCTGCTCTATCTTGCCTGTCTGCGAATGGGCGGCGTCTACCTGCCGCTCAATACCGGCTATACCGCCGATGAGATCCGCTACTTCCTCGACGACGCCGAACCGGCGCTGTTCGTCTGCCGCCCCGCCGCCTTCGATGAGGCGCGCACGGTGGCCGGCGAAACCGGTTGCCCGGCGGTGGAGACCCTCGGTACCGATGCCGACGGCAGCCTGCTGACGCTGGCCGAACGGGGCGACGCCTATACCGGCATCGAGCCGCGCGAGCACGACGACCTCGCCGCCATTCTCTACACCTCCGGCACCACAGGCCGCTCCAAGGGGGCCATGCTGACCCACCGCAACCTCGGCTCCAACGCCGCCACTCTGGTCGAAGCCTGGCGCTTTTCCTCTGCGGACCGGCTGATCCACGCCCTGCCCATCTTCCATACCCACGGGCTGTTCGTCGGCTGCAACGTGACCCTGGTGGCGGGCTCGAGCATGCTGTTCCTGCCCAGGTTCGATGCCGACACGATCTTCGAGGAGATGCCCCACGGCACGGTGCTGATGGGCGTGCCCACCTTCTATACCCGTCTGGTAGCCGACGAGCGTCTCACCCCCGAGGCCACCGCCAACATGCGCCTGTTCGTCTCCGGCTCCGCCCCGCTCACCGCCGAGACCCACCAGGCGTTCGAGGCCAAGACGGGGCACGCCATTCTCGAGCGCTACGGCATGACCGAAACCAACATGAACATCTCCAACCCCTACGACGGCGAGCGCCGCGCCGGCACCGTGGGCATGCCGCTGCCGGGGGTGGAGTACCGCATTACCGACCGCGAGACCCACGCGCCGGTGCCCCAGGGCGAGATCGGCATGCTCGAGATTCGCGGTCCCAACGTCTTCATCGGCTACTGGCGCATGCCCGAGAAGACCCGCGAGGAACTGCTGGAAGATGGCTTCTTCATCACCGGCGACCTGGCCATGACCGACGAGCAGGGCTACGTGCACATCGTCGGTCGCAACAAGGACCTGGTGATCTCGGGCGGCTACAACGTCTACCCCAAGGAGGTCGAGCAGGTGATCGACGAACTGGAGGGCGTGGTGGAGTCGGCGGTGATCGGCCTGCCCCACCCGGATTTCGGCGAGGGCGTCACCGCCGTGGTGGTGCCGCAGCCGGGCGTCACGCTGGAGGAACGACAGGTGCTCGACCACCTCGAAGGGCGGCTGGCGAAGTACAAGCAGCCCAAACGGGTGTTCTTCGCCGATACCCTGCCGCGCAACACCATGGGCAAGGTGCAGAAGAACGAGCTGCGCAAGCAGTACCAGGACACCTATCGCTGACAGCCGCCCCAGGCGTGGCCGGCCGGTGGATACCGGCCGAGTCGATGGGCAGTCGTCTCAAGCCACGGGCAGGCAGGCAAGCGCAATGACATCGTTGCAATAGCCATCGGTGACCTTGTATTCCCGGTAGCCGGCGGAGGCGGTCAAGCCCACCAGGTAGCTCCGCCCGCCGTGCTCGAGCCATTGGGTACGGCGCTGTCCCGGCGCCATACCCGCCAAGGATATCGGCAAATAGGCACTTAGCCGCTCCCCTACCGGCCAGCAAGCCTCACTGGAGGCAAGGATTGTCGTATCCGGCTGTACCAGCAGGCCGAAAGCTGCCGATTCAGCGGAAGCCGGTGATGGCAGGTTGTCGGTGACGATCTTGCTCAGCTCCGGGGCAGCATCGAACACCGTCGCCATGCCACCCAGCACCCGACCATCGCCAGCAGAGGTCACTCTGGCCATGTAGATGTACGTGGCCTGGCCATCGTACAGCGGCGTGGGAGCGAAAGCCGATACCGCATAGGCTTGGCTCGTTCCCAGAGCAAGGCAAGCCTGCAGCGGCAACGCCTCAGGCAGGCGAGTCCCCACCAGGGCACTCGACTCGGGCGAGGAAACCGCACGAATGACACCTTCCGTGTCGAATACGAGCAGGTTGGTATAGACGGTATAAAGGCGGTTGATGTACTCCAGCACCCTGGTCATGTGTCTGCCGGCTTCCGCGCCGCCAACCTGCATCCAGTGCCGGATGCGGTTATCCAGCGCCCACCAGCGTACGTCATTGGCACGCTCATAGAGGTTGCGATCCATGATGTCGATCATGCTGAACGAGCGCATGGCGGCATCCGCCAGGGTGACCTGCGTCATCGCGTTCTGCAGCGAGGCAATGGATTCGTCGAACACCTGGCGGGTCTGGTAACCGATCTCGCGCACTTGCTGCAACACCGGTGTCAATTCGGTCAGTCGGCACTGTGCCGAAGTGATTCGCCCATTGAGCACGGTAAGACTGAGCCGCTGCGCCACGTCTGCCGCTTCATCGCAAATCTCCGCCAACACGCCTTGACGGTGACCTGCCGTCGCCTCGCCTCCGGTGGCCATGAGCGTCGTCACACCGGCATCGCCCCGGGCAAAGGCATCCCTCTGCTCCAGCAGCGCCATGCAAAGCCACCCCAGCCCGGCATAGCCTTGATAAGGGTGCCCCTCCACTGCGCGACAAAGGTAGCGCCGCCCCTGCAGGGTGATGGCCCCAACCCGCCCACGCCCCTGGTCGCCCAGCGGCATTCCGGCAGGTAGGGCTGACAGACTGGAGGCAACGACATGGCCATCCTCCGTCAACAGCGCCAGATGCTGACGCGCGTCGCAGAGCTGGGCGAACAAGCGCGTCATTTCGTCCTGCAAATTGAAGCTCAGGCACAGCAGGCCGAGGCAGCGGCTTCCAGGCTGGTCATCGGCCAGCACCGGCGCCAGGAACAGGTGTGCCTCAGGCTGGGCCGGCAGCAGCGGCGAGGGGCGACAGACCTCCAGATAGTCGGCCCGGTTGCGAGCAAGATCGGCCATCAGCGCGGCATCGCACTGTGCTCCCGGGCAAGCATGCAGCGCCCAGCGCACCTCCCCCTGGGACGAGAGCAGCAGAACGTTGTCATAGACCGAATACTTGGCCACGTACTCCTCGAGCCGCCCGGCCAGGTCTGCCTCGCTCGGTGCCGACTCGCCACCGGCAAGAAAGGCTCTCAGCATGGGGTCGGTGGCGAGAAACCCGACATCGGCGGTGCGCTCGAAGAGGTTGCGAATCAGAATATCCACCGCCACCTGCGCCAGGGAGCCGAGTTTCATCTCGAGTTCGCCGGCATGGGCTTCCACCAGCGCGGACACGAGTTTCTCGCGCAGGGAGCGAAAGCGCTCACGAGTCGTGTTGACGCTGTCGTACAGCGAGATGGCTCCGGTGGGACTGGTTACCTTGCCTATCAGGGTGACCGTGGCCAGCCAGCCGTCGAGATGTTGCAAACGCTCCCCACAGGCTCTCACCTGAGGCGGCACCTCACCGGATAGACGGGACGTATCGAAAGAAGAAAGCGACATGGTGCCGTTGTCCTTCAGGCAGGGGGAAGATGAAGCAACCATTCAAGCCACCGCTCTTGCCAGTAATACGGCGGCTCCCGCTGTCACTTCAATCCCGGCATTTCAACGCTGCTTCTCTTCCACTACTCCTGTTCCACTACTCCTGTTCCACTACCTCTGTCCCACCAACCCTGTGCCACTGACCCTTTGCAAGCAGCCCAGTCAGAACAACAGAGGCGTCGGCAAGGTGACGCCGATCATCCTGACGAACAGCAGCCATACCGCCGCTCCCACCAGCAGCGGGACGATCAGCAGGCTTTTGTAGCTGGCGTTGGGTGCCAGCATGGCCACCAACACGCCATTGAACGCCACGGTAGAAACCACCAGCCCCACGTTGAGCACCAGCCAGAAGTAGACCACGGCGCCACCGAGCATCAAGGCCACGGCGACCCCGATCCCCACCAGATCCTGATTTTCGGCGCCGGGCCGCTCCAGCGCACTGAGCCGGCCCTTCAGGGCAAACAAGCCCAGGGCGACCAACACCCAGACGCCGGAGGCGAGCAGGAAGTAGTAGGCCGTCTGCGGCATGATGTAGGAAGGCACCAGTGGTGCGGGGCGCCAGGCGCCGTACTGGATGTGCAGCAAACCAGCCACGCCCAGCGTCAGCATCAGAGCTGCCGCAAGCAGCTCTTTCACCATCGTGCGGTTCATTTCCCGGCCCTCGTTCATTTCCTGGCCCTCAGGGCGAAGGTGAATAGCATGATCAGCGCAAAGGCGGCGATGTAGAAGCCGATGGCGATGGGGCTCTTGACCAGCACCCACCAGTCGCCTCCGCCCATGATCATCGATTGACGCAGCGCCCGTTCGGCCCCGGGCCCGATGATGAAGCCAAGCACCAGCGGCGCCAGCGGGAAGCCCATCAGCCGCAGCGTCACACCGAGCAAACCGGCGAACAACAGCACCCACACGTCCATCACCGAATTGTTCGCGGCATAGGTACCGACGATCGCCAGAATGAAGACCGCCGGGATCATGAAGCCGGGCTGGATCATGGCGATCCGGGAGTAATAGGGCAGCAGGATCTTGCCCAGCAGCAAGTTCACCAGGTTGGCGAAGATCAGCGTGAAGAACAGCGCATAGATGATTGCCGTGTGGTCGGTGAGCAGGCTCGGCCCCGGCGTCATGCCCATCAGGATGAACGCCGCACCGAACAGTGCCGCGGTGGCACTGCCGGGAATGCCGAAGGCGAACAGCGGGATGAAGGTGGAGCCGCAGGTCGCGCTGTTGCCGGACTCGGCGCTGGCGATGCCCTCCAGCGAGCCCTTGCCGAACTCCTCGGAGCGGCGCGAGAAGCGCTGGGCCAGGCCGTAGCTCATGAAAGCCGCCAGCGACTGCCCCGCCCCCGGCAGCGCGCCGATGAAGGTACCCACCGCGGCCCCGATGTAGGTGGCCTTGAGGGTGGACTTGAACTCGGCCCAGGTCAGCTTGTCCTTGCTGATGTCGTAGCCCTGCAGCAGGCTGGCCTGCTCGGCCACGTCGTCCATCAGCTTGTCGACCTTGCGCCGCCACAGCTTGGCGCCCTGGAACACCACCTCCGAAATCGCGAATATCCCGATCAGCACCGGAATCAGACTCAGCCCCCCGGAGAGACCGGGCATGCCGAAGGTTAGACGAGAGGCCCCGGTAATGGGGTCGCGCCCGATCATCGCCAGCAGCACGCCAATGGCGGCCACCGCCAGGCCCTTGGCCACCATGCCCTGGCTCAAGGCAGCGATCAGAATCAGCGAGAAGGCATAGAGGGCAAAGAACTCGATCGGCCCGAAGGTCAGCGCCACTGCCGCCAGCGGTACGGCGATGAAGATCAGCACCAGATCGCTGGTGGTATCGCCGATGACCGAGGAGTAGAGGGCGGTGTGCAAGGCCTTGCTCGGCTTGCCCTGTAGCTTGGCCTGGTAGCCGTCGATGCTGGTCGCCGCGGCCCCGGGCGTGCCCGGCACGCCAAAGGAGATGGCAGAGATGGAACCGCCGAACAGTCCGCCCTTGTAGATGCCTACCAGCAGGCCCATGGCCAGCGCGGGTTCGAGAAAGAAAACGAAGGGCAACAGCAGGGCAATGGCCATGTCCCCCGACAAACCGGGTATTGCCCCCAGGGTAATGCCAAGCAGAACCCCGAGGAAAACGTACATCATGACATAGGGATGAAAGGCCAGCGCACTGGCCTCGATGACGATATCCAACATCCGCACTCTCCCACGAGGCTGGAACGTTCACGACGCCACGACGGGGCCGGTGAACCGGCCCCGCTCATGGAGCGTCAACCTGAGAGGTTCAGCCTTCGCCGATGGCGGCGAGCACTTCCCTGACGCGTTCGGTGGTGTCGCGATAGACGGCCTGGGCGCTCTCGAGTCCCTGGACATTCTCCAGCCCTGCCGAGGCCTGACGTCCCATGGCCTGAGCGGTATCGCTTTCGAGCCCAGTCATGATGCACTCGGAGAGCTGTTGCTGAATCGACTCCGGTACCGACGAGAAGGTGTAGACCAGCAGCGGCGCCTCGAACGACACGTCGTAACCGGCCTCTTTGAAGGTGGGGACGTCCGGCAGCACGTCCGAGCGCTCGTCGGCAAAGACCCCGATGGCGGTGACCTCACCGTCGTTGACGTTGGAGACGATGGAAGGCGGCAGCGTCATGCCCAGGTCGATATGGCCACCCAGGATCATAGTGCGGGTCTCGCCGCCGCCGGTGGTCGGTAGATGTATGTTCTGGATGCCGGTTTCCTGCTCGAGCAGCACCAGCGGCAGGTGCACCAGGCTGAGCGGATCCGCGTGGCCGAACACCAGGGTATTGGGCTCGGCCTCGGCCAGCTCGATCCAATCCTCGATGGACTGGATGTCGTGGTCGGCCTTGGCGTAGACGGTGGGTTTCCAATCGGTGAGGTGCACGATGGGCACCCAGTCCTCGACCTCCCAGGGGGTGTCTTCGGTGAGTGTCTGGGTGATGGTAGCGGAGTAGTCCGCCATGAGAATGGTATGGCCGTTGGGGTTGGCATCGGCCACGAACTGCAGCCCTTCCATGCCGCCTGCCCCGGGCATGCTGACCACATCGATACGACTGCCGCAGTGCTCGGCGGCGTTGGCCGCAATGATGCGGGCCGTGATGTCGGTGCTGCCGCCGGCGCCATAGGGCATCACGATACGGATGGGGCCATCGCCCAGGCTGGGCTCCGCGGCCAGGGAATTTCCTGCTGAAAACGTGAGAATAGCCGCACTGACGGCGACCGCCATTTTTGTCATCTTGAAGGACATGTCGAAGCTCCATCGTTATTGTTGCTTATGGAAATACCACCGCTCATGAGTCAGAGCGACAGTCCTCCCTTTAACCCTATGCAACAAGCGACGATCGAACTTGTCCTTTTCAAGGATTGTATTGTCGATTCCGCGGAAAAACCCGCAAAAAACCTTAACGCTCTAAAGATGTTTTTCCTAAAAATCGCAAAAAAACGAAGAATGATTCGGAAAAATTCGCACTGCGCGATCGGGCTGATATGTGCTGACAATGGTGCCACCACCATGCTGGCAGTGGCACCGTACGAGCGAATCACACCACCAGCGGCGTGACGAAGAAGGCGATCAGGAAGGCGGTACCCAGGCGCATGACGATGCCCAGCACCGCGGCGCCCATGGCCTCACGTTCGGAAAGGTCGGAGCTCTCCGCCCACACCACCGGCACCTGGCCGAACACGGCGGAGAGCGGCAGGCCGGAAGAGGCCAGCACGAAGGAGCCCACCACCAGCGAGGGGTCGAGATCGGCAGCGATGCTCTGCAGTTGGCCCATGGCCAGCGTCGGGCTTACCAGCACCGACAGCACGCCGGTTTCCGGATGGATGTTGAACAGCAGCATGACCCTGCCCAGGCCCGTCTCGATCGGCGCCCAGACGCCGATGTAATCGAGCACACCGATCACCGCGAAGACCAGCGCCACCGCGGGAATCAGGATCAGCAGCAGCAGCTCCACGCCTTCCCGCGCGGCGCTGAACAGCGTGGGCATGAAGTCGCGCTCGGGCGTGAAGGTCGGCAGATGACCGATCTCGACCCGCTTGACGTCACGATAGAGCGTTTTCGACAGGATCAGCGGCACGATCACCAGCGGCAGGAACACCGCCAGCAGCACCACGGCAAAGACGTTGACCCCGGCAAAGGTCAGCGCCATCAGCCCCAGCATGAAGGTGGAGAACGACTGCTGCGACTGTACCATGGTGGCCACGGCCAGCTTCTGCTCGTCCTTGGTGGCCCCCGCCTTCTTGAGGATCGGGCCGGAGATCTTACCCGCCGCGTTGATGTCGCCGAAGATGTTGTAGACGCTGGGGATGATCACCGCCGGGTTGACGCCCAGCAGCTTCATGGCAGGCACGAAGATGCGCACCAGCGCATCGGTGAAGCCCAGCCGCTCCAGTAGCCGGCCGATGATCACGCTGACGATGATGGCCGTGCCGACCACGCCGGTGAGGAAAACGTCCACCACCACCGGTCGCACGGAGTCGAGAATGGCGTTGAACAGCCCCGAGAGGCTGGTGGGCGAGAGCAGCAGCATCAACAGGCAGATGCACAGCAGCACGATGCCGACCACTTCGATGCGTTTCCACGCCCGCTTGTTGGCCGGTAGCCCGAGTTCCTTCTTGTCCGGGCTGGAGTCTTCAGGGGTAGTCACGGTGGTTTTCATGACAGTGCCTCTATTGTTATTGAATGGGCGCTTGGGGAGAGCATAACGGCAAGTGGCGCCGTCATGTCTCGCTCAGCGCATGCTTGCCCAGCAGGTGGCTCGCCGACATTTCCCGGGCGTAGGCCTGCATCGCCTCGTTGCCCACCCGGCGCACCGGCGTCGAGGTCACCCGGTCGCGGAACAGCACCACTTCCACGCCTTCGAGCAGCTCGTCCAGGGCGTAGGCCAGGGGCAGGCCGTTCTCGAGGATCTCCATCACGTGGCAGTTGCCGACCAGGAAGTTGAGGCCCAGCTCCCGGGCCGTCTCGATCAGCGCGTGGCCGGCATAGACGCGGCTGATCGAGGCCAGCACGGTATCCACGCCGGGGTTCTCGGCCACCGCCTGACGCAGGTTCTCCGGCGAGAAGCCGGTGTGCGGAAAGATGTGCAGGATGTGCTCGACCGGACTGTCGCGCTCGCCCAGATGGATGAAACCGCGGGTCTCCACGCTGGTTTCGCGGATCTCGTCGATACCGCGCACCAGCCGCTCCTCCGCCAGCAGCGCGCGATCCTGATCCAGCGCCATGTAACCGTCCAGGCGGTCGAGGATGTCGCCCAGGGTGGCTACGCCCGGCAGCGCACACCCCACGAACATGATGTTGCCGTGAACGCCACCGTAGGAAATGCTGCCCTTCTCCACCTTGTGCCCATGCAGGAAGGGGATGCCCGGGTGCAGGCCGTGAAACGCCTCGTGACACTCCAGCCCGGCCACGTCGTAGAGATCGAGATAGTTCTTCAGCGTCACCCCGCCGCAGCTGGCGGCATCGGCGATGGGGTGATGCGCCACCACGGCATCCACCCCGGTGGCCCCGGCCAGCTCGATCACCAGCTCCGTCATGGTCATGCACACCGCGACCTTCTTCACTTCCTTGCTGGGGTCGCCGTAGATCAGCCCCGGAATCTCCAGCACCTCCTTGCCGTAGATTCCCGACGATTTCATGATCACGAAGGGGTGCTTGCCGCTCTTCACCTCCTCCATGGACGACACCGTCCTGCCGCCCGTGATCACGCTCATCGCATTGACGATATCCGCTACCTTGGCCATCGTTGTTCTCCTCGCATCAGCCATAAAAAAAGACCGCCAGCACAGCGAGAGGCGTAACGCCTCAAACTGCGCTGACGGTCTCGAGCACTCGCCTTCTCAGGGCGAGTTCACATCACCAGTCAGTCTTGCCTGCGGAGTTGCGGACCATGCCCGACGCCTGAGCGTCAGAGGTAGTCGCGCACATCCTTCTTCAGTACCACCACCGTGGCAGAAAGCTCGGCCTCGGCGTCGTAGTCCTTGAAGATGGACAGGACCTCGAAGCCGTACTTCGCTACCAGCAGCTGCTTGAACTCGTGCTTGAATCCTTTGATGAGATAGTGGTCGGCCAGCTCGCTCACGTTGCTGTTGAGCACGTTGAGGTAGCCAAGCGCCGGCACCCGCTTGTGCAGGGCGATGACGAGTATCCTGTCGCCCGCGATGTCCACCTTCTGACGCACCACGCCGATACCGAAGATGCGATGGTTGACCTCGTTGTAGTCCTTGATCAGTTCCTGCTTGAGCTGGCCCAGGGAGCCGATACCCAGGGTATCGGCATGTGGGGAGCCTGTGCTCGAGAAGTCGCTGCTCAAAGCGCTCATAGGGGTCGACCTCAATCTCGATCCGGCTGGTTCCCAGAGGACATCTGGTATACCAATCTCATGCAAGGTCCAGCCTAGTCAAGCGGGAAAAATCTGTCAACAGGGAATAATCGATTATCTCAACCCACCGACATCCCCTTGCTACTCAGCTTGCTACTCATCCGTATCGACGCCGACACCGCAGCGAAAGTGAGCCTGCCGAGAGGGCTCGATTTTCCGCTCAAGGCACACTTTAGGTATACCAAGACACAGGCTCATGATATGCCGGCCGCCCCCGCCGAGGCGCCTTTACCGCGACGGATGTGGTTGATGACCCCGCCACAGGCCAGCAGCTCACGCTGACGCGGAGTCAGGCCATGGTGCAGACGAAACGTGCCCTTGCCCACCACCTCGGCGGTGAGTTCGGCCCCGGCGGCAAGCTGGGCATGCAGATCGTGAATCACCAGGCTGTCGCCCTGCTCGAGGCGGTCGTAATCCTGCGCATCGATGAAGCTCAGCGGCAGCGCGCCGAAGCAGATCAGGTTCTGCCAGTGAATACGTGCGAAGCTCTTGGCCAGTACCGCCTGCAGGCCGAGGTACCGGGGTACCAGGGCAGCGTTCTCGCGACTCGAGCCCTGGCCGTAGTTGTGCCCCCCGACGATGGCGTGGCCGCCCAGTGTGCGCGTGTTCTCGGCGCGGCGCGCGTAGTCGGCATCCACCGCCTCGAAGGTGAACGGGGCCGAGGCGTAGACGCTGCTCCAGTAGGGCATGACCCGCTGCCCGGCCGGCATGATGTCGTCGGTGGAAACGTTGTCGCCGGTGACCAGCAGCACCGGCACCTCGAGGGTATCGGGCAGCGCGGCGAGCTCCGGCAGGGCCGGGGTATTGTCGGTCTTCTGCAGCGGCTTGAGGCGCGCCTCGGCCAGCGGCAGCGGCGCCACGAACACATCGCGGTTGACCACCATCTGCGCGGGCTCGGCGATGCGCGGATAGGCCATGTCGAGGCTGCGCGGGTCGGCGATGGAGCCGGCCAGCGCCGAGGCGGCGGCGGTTTCCGGGCTGCACAGGAAAACGCTGTCCTCGCGGGTGCCGGAGCGCCCCGGGAAGTTGCGCGGCACGGTGCGCAGGCTGTTGCGTCCTACCGCCGGCGCCTGGCCCATGCCGATACAGCCGTTGCAGCCGGTCTGGTGCAGCCGCGCCCCGCTGGCGACCAGATCGGCGAGATAGCCGTCTCGGATCAGCGTTGCCAGCACCTGGCGCGAGGAGGGATTGATGTCCAGCGAAACCCCATCGGCCACGGTACGCCCTCGCACCATCTCGGCCACCACCGCAAAGTCGCGGTAGCCGGGATTGCCCGAAGAGCCGATGTAGGCCTGGTGCAGCGGCTCGCCGACCACCTCGCGCACCGGCACTACCTTGTCGGGGCTTGAGGGTAGCGCGATCAGCGGCTCGAGAGAGGACAGGTCGAGTACCTCTTCGCGGTCGTAGCTACAGCCGGGCTCGGCCGCCAGCGGCTTCCAGTCCGCCTCGCGGCCACGCGCCGCGAGGAAGCGCCGGGTCTCCTCGTCGCTGGGAAATACCGTAGCAGTAGCACCCATCTCGGTGCCCATGTTGGCCAGCACGTGGCGGTCCATGGCGGAGAGGTTCGCCAGACCCGGGCCGTGGTACTCGATGATGGTGTTCTTGGCGCCGGCCACGCCGTGGCGTCGCAGCAGCTCGAGCACCGCGTCCTTGGCCGAGACCCAGTCGGGCAAGCTGCCCTCCAGGCGGATGCCCCAGATCTCGGGCATGCTCAGGTAGAGCGGTTCGCCGGCCATGGCCATGGCGACCTCGATGCCGCCGGCACCGATGGCCAGCATGCCCATCGAGCCGGCGGCGGTGGTGTGGCTGTCGCAGCCGACGATGGACTGGCCGGGAATGCCGAAGTGTTCCATGTGCACCGGATGGCTGATGCCGTTGCCCGGTCCGGAGTACCACACGCCGAAGCGCTCGCAGGCGCTCTTGAGGAACAGGTAGGTCTCGGCGTTGAGGTTGTCGGCCTGGACCAGGCCATGGTCGATGTACTGCACGCTGGGCTGGGTCTTCACCCGGTCGAGCCCCATCGCCTCGAGCTCGAGCATCACCAGGGTGCCGAGCACGTCTTGCAGCAGGGCCTGGTCGATGCGCAGGGCGATCTCGCTACCGGGCGTCATCTCGCCGTCGACGAGATGATCGCGAATTAGCTGCTGGGCGAGGTTGAGCGGCATGGATGGCGTCGTCATTGTTATTGGCCTCTTGTCACGGTGAACGGAGGGCGGCGTCAGCGGGCCGCATGGCGCCGGCGTCAGCGGGCCGGCATCGAATAGCGCCGATCCGCCTTGCCGGCCTTCACCACCTGCCCGGGGGTATCGTGGCCGACCAGCGCCGGCAGCATGGCGGAGGCCGCCAGCAGGGCGTCCAGATCGACGCCGGTCGAAACGCCCATCTGCTCGAACATGTGCACCAGGTCCTCGGTACAGACATTGCCGGTGGCACCGGGGGCGTAGGGGCAGCCCCCCAGCCCGCCCAGCGAGGCATCGAAGCGCACGATGCCCGCCTGCCAGGCGGCCAGGGCATTGGCCAGCCCCATGCCACGGGTATTGTGAAAATGCAGGGTGAAGGGAATTCCGGGGAAGCGCGCCTGCGCCGCCTCGCAGAGTCGCGCCACCTGGGCCGGGTTGGCCATCCCGGTGGTGTCGCACAGCGTCACCCCCTGCACGCCCAGCGCCAGCTGACGCTCCACCAGCTCGAGCACGCGCGCCTCGGGCACCTCGCCCTCGAACGGGCAGCCGAAGCTGGTCGAGAGCGAGGCGTTGACGAAGACGTTGCGGCCGCGAGGGTCGCCACGCAGCACCTCGACGATGGCGGCGAACTGTTCGAGGGACTGCTCCGAGGTCATGCGCAGGTTGGCCTGGCCGTGGGAATCGCTGGCCGACATCACCAGGTTGACCTCATCCACCCGGCATTCCAGCGCCCGCTCCAGCCCTTTGACGTTGGGTACCAGTACGGTGATGCCCACGTCGTCACGGCGCTGGATGCCGCTCACGACCTCGGCCGCATCGCGCAGGTTGGGGATCGCCTTGGGCGAGACGAAGGAGGTGGCCTCGATGCGCGCCAGCCCGGTGGCGGAGAGCGCATCGATCAGGCGGATCTTGTCCGCGGTGGGTACGAAGGTCGCCTCGATCTGGAAGCCGTCGCGGGGCGCCACTTCGTTGATCTGCAGTTGGGTCATGCTGGCTCCGGTGTCGGTCGAGGGGTCAGATGATGCCCGCAGCGCGCAGCTTGGCGCGGGTCTCGCTGTCGATGCCCAGCTCGTCGAGCACCTCGTCGGTGTGCTGGCCCAGGGCCGGGCCGCCGTTGCCCAGACGCCCGGGAGTGGCACTGAGCCGCGGCAGTACGCCGGGCACCTTTAGCGGCTTGCCGTTGGGCCGGGTGATGGTCTGAATCATCTCCCGCGCCAGATAGTGCGGGTCGCTGGCGATATCGGCGGCGGTATAGGGGTAGCCGCAGGGCACCCGGGCGTCATCCAGGGCGGCCAGGATGGCGTCGCGGTCGCGCTGGCAGGTCCAGGCCTCGATGGCGGCGTCGATCTCCTCGGCGCGCCGCGCCCGACCGTCGTTGTGGGCCAGCCCGGGGTCCTCGGCCAGGTCGCGGCGGCCGATCACGCCCATCAGGCGCTTGAAGATGCTGTCGCCGTTGCCGGCAATCAAGACGAAGTCGCCGTGGCGGGTACGGTAGGCGTTGGACGGCGTGATGCCCGGCAGGGCACTGCCGCTAGGCTCGCGCACCTCGCCGGTGGCGTCGTATTCGGGCAGCAGGCTCTCCATCATGGCGAACACGGACTCGTACAGCGCCACGTCGATCTCCTGGCCCAGGCCGCTGCGGGCGCGCTCCTGCAGCGCCAGCAAAGTGCCGATTACCGCATAGAGCGCCGACAGCGAGTCGCCGATGCTCACGCCGACCCGAACCGAGGGCTCGCCGGGCTGGCCGGTGAGGTAGCGCAGCCCGCCCATGGCCTCGCCGATCACCCCGAAGCCGGGCTTGTCGCGGTAGGGGCCGCTCTGGCCGAAGCCGGAAACGCGCACCATGATCAGCCCGGGGTTGTGCTTGGCCAGCGCCTCGTAGCCGAGCCCCCAGCCCTCGAGCGTACCGGGGCGAAAGTTCTCCACCAGCACGTCGGCCTCCGCTGCCAACCGACGCACCATGTCCTGGCCCTCCTCGCTGCGCAGGTCCAGCGTGATGGAGCGTTTGGTGCGGCTCTGCACATGCCACCACAGCGAGGTGCCGTCCTCGATGATTCGCCACTTGCGAAGGGGGTCACCCGTGCCCGGCGGCTCGACCTTGATCACGTCGGCGCCGAACTCACCCAGCAGTTTGGTGGCGAAGGGGCCGGCGATCAGCTGGCCGAGCTCGAGAACCTTGAGACCGGCCAGTGGGAGCTGGCGAGACGCGGGGCTGGGCATGAAGTGCACTCCTGGCAAAACCCTGTGAATTCCAGTGAGGATGTGCCAGCGCAACCGCTCCTACAATTAGAGAATGGGTAACTCTGGTTTCGCTTGACACGAAACCAGGGGTAGGATGACCCCATACTGCACCTGGAGCCATACCCATGCGCCGCTTCGATTTCGTCACCCTTCGCCTGTTCGTCGCCATTGCCGATGAAGGGCAGCTGACGGCCGCCGCGCAGCGCGAGCACATGGCCCTGGCCGCCGTGAGCAAGCGGGTCAGCGATCTCGAAGCCATGGTCGGCAGCGAGCTGCTCTATCGCCGTTCCCGTGGCGTCGAGCTCACCCCCGCCGGATAGGCCTTCCTGCACCATGCGCGCCGTATCCTCGAAGACGTTTCGCGTCTCGAAGCGGAGCTCAGCGAGTACGGAGAGGGGGTACGGGGCCATGTGCGCATCCACTCCAACACCTCGGCGATCATCGCCTTCCTGCCCCAGGACCTCAGCGCCTTCTCGCGGGAATTCCCGCAGATCAAGCTCGACCTGCAGGAACGCAACAGCGCAGAGGCGATCAGCGCCGTGCAGGATGGCATTGCCGACGTGGGTATCTTCGCCGGACACGTGGCGGCCGACGGCCTCGAGGTGCGCCCCTACCGGCACGACCAGTTGGTGCTGGTGACCCCCGAGGATCATCCGCTCTCTCAGCGCGAACGACTGTTCCTGCACGAGGCCACCGAGTACGACTTCGTCGGGCTGCAGCAGGACACCTCGTTGCAGTCACTGCTGCACGAACAAGCCAACCAGGCCGGCCGCACCCTACGCATGCGTATTCAGGTGCGCAGCTTCGATGCCATCTGCCGCATGATCCATCACGGCATGGGCATCGGCGTGCTACCCCAGCGCACGCTCTATCAGGACCTGCGCGACCTGCGCCTGCGTCTGATCCCGCTGGCCGACGACTGGGCGCGCCGGGAGATCGTGATCGGCATGCGCCACTACGAGACGCTGCCGGTGGTGGCACGTCACCTCGTCGACCACCTGCTGCAGCCGCGCCAGGCGCAGGGCGCGTCTTTCTTCGACAAAAGTTGAACACAACCTGACCAAGCCTGAGCACATTCGTCGCCAACCCCGGCGGCTTTCAAGCAAGGGTGCCTCTCCTCTCCTCCCTGACTCGCGTATGAGCGAGTGGAATCAAGCAAATAGCTCATCAGAGCGATATTGGCGCCCGCTACGGGCCAATACCCGTCAGCACATTCAGAGCGCCTGGCTTCGTCTGCTGCGAAGGCTGGTTAATGATTCATCAATATACACCCCGCCGGTCAGCCGTTATGAATGCTTTAGCCAGTGACTCTCCTGGCCTGCGCCATGACGTTCGCTTGACCTTCGCGTAGTGGCGCAGAACAGAACGACAAACAGCACGACAAGACACGCCAAACACCGAGAGGACATAACAATGACATCGTTTACCCGCAAGGCACGCCTGCTGATTCCCGCTTCACTACTGGCCATCGGTAGCCTCGGCGCCACGAGCGCCCAGGCCAATACCTCCCTCAACATCGGTGCCGTGCCCACCGGCACCGGCTGGTTTTTCGGTATCTCCGAGGGCGCTCGCGTCATCAGCGCCAACACCCCCTATGAAATCACCGTGCGCGAGACCGGCGGCACCCGCGAGAACGCCATTCGTCTGACCCGCGGAGAACTCGACCTGGCCTTCACCGAGGCTCTGGTGGGCTACGAGATGTACAACGGCACCGGCCGATTCGAAGACACCCCCAATCCTGATGCCCGCCTGGTCTACTGGATCGCCCCTTCCACCATGCACTGGGCGGTACGCGAGGACTCCGGCATCGAGGACTTCGAAGGGCTCAACGGCCAGCGCTTCAACCCCAGCAGCATCGGCGGCGGCGGCGAATACATCACCGAGCTGGTGTTCGACATTCTCGGGGTGGCGCCCGACTTCCAGCGCATGCGCATCGACGATGCTGCCGAGGGGGTAGTCGACGGCCGTCTGGTGGGCTTCAGCTACAACGGCGTACCGCCGATTCCGGCCTTCACCGAGGTCCACTCCTCACGCACGCTGCGCCTGCTGTCGCTGACCGACGAGCAGGTCGAACAGGTAACGGCAGAACTGCCCTTCCTCGCCGGCACCGTGATTCCCGAAGGCACTTACCGCGACATGCCGGAAGCGACCTCGCTGGGTATCTACATGGGAGTGGCGGCCAACGCCGACCTCAGCGACGACACCGTCTATGAGATCACCAAGGCGTACTGGGAGAACCACGAGCAGGTGGCCAACTCCTTCAAGCCGGCCGAAGGCGTGACGCCGCAGACCGTGATCGACAACGCCACCTTCCCGCTGCATGCCGGCGCCCTGCGCTACTACCAGGAACTGGGCCTCGACATTCCCGAGGAGGTCATTCCCCCCGAAGCGCAGTGATCCACGCGCCTCCGCGGGCCTGATGCCCGCGGGGGTTCTCGTCGTCCTTTTCCTGACGCACCGCCCTGGCTCGATGCCGCGGTGCGGGAGTCATCCGAATGATGGACACCCCAGCCAATTCCAAAGTCGTTGAGAAATACTCGGAGGACTCGGGCAAGCGTCAGCTCGCCGGCTTCTGGTTCATGGTGACGCGCCTCGCAGCCGTATCCATGGCGCTGTTTCACCTCTACACGGCCGTTACCGGTCCGGTGAACACCCAGAATGCCGTGCATCTGCTGTTCGCCCTGCCGCTGATCTTCCTGGCTTACAGCTGCCGCCAGCGCGACGCCAAGCGCGTGCCCTGGTACGACATCGTGCCGATCGCCCTGGGCGTGGCGGTCAGCGCTTACTACGTTCACCACTTCGACCGCATCATCTACCAGTTGGGCTATCTGATGCCCACCACGCTGGACCTCTTCTTCGGCGTGGCGGCCATCCTGCTGCTGCTGGAGGCGTGCCGCCGCGCCATCGGCCTGGCCTTTCCCATTCTGGTGCTGATCGCCCTGGCCTACGCCGCCTTCGGCAACCATCTGCCCGGCGTGTGGGGGCACGGCGGCTATCGCTGGGACGACCTGGTGGCAACCTTCTACATGAGCCCGACCGGGGTCTACGGCAGCCTGATGCGCACCTCCTCCACGGTGATCGTCATCTTCATCATGTTCGGCGCCCTGCTGGTCACCACCGGCGGCGGCGACAGCTTCATGCGCCTCTCCAATGCCGCCACCGGGCGCATGTCGGGAGGCCCTGCCAAGGCCGCCACCCTGTGCAGCGCCATGTTCGGCAGCATCAGCGGCAGCACCGCGGCCAACGTCGCCACCACCGGGGTGTTCACCATCCCGCTGATGAAGAAGAACGGCTACAGCCCGCGCTTCGCCGCCGCTACCGAGGCCTCGGCCTCCACCGGCGGGCAGATTCTGCCGCCGATCATGGGCGCGGCCGCCTTCGTCATGGCCGACGTCATCTCGACCAGCTACCTCAACATCATCAGCGCCGCGCTGATCCCGGCATTGCTGTTCTATCTCGCCATCTGGATGAGCGTGCACTTCGAGGCCAAGCGCCTGGGCCTCAACCCGATTCCCAAGTCCGAGCGGCCCACCCTGCGTCAGGGCCTCTACAACATCGAGACCCTGGTGATCCCGCTGATCGTGCTGATCACGCTGCTGGTGATGCGCTACACCCCGACCACCGCCGCCGTGGCGGCCTACTTCACCGCCATGGCGCTCTATCTGTTCTCCTGGCGCAGCCCGGGTACCTTCGTCGAGCGCCTGAAGTCGCTGCCCGCCGCCCTGGAGGCCGGCGCCATGACCGCCGCCATGATCGCGGTGATCATCGGCAGCGTGGCGATCATCGCCGCGGTGATCAGCCTCACCGGCCTCGGCCTCAAGGTCTCCTCGGTGATCCTCATCGTCAGCGGTGGCGACGTGCTGATCACCTTGCTGCTGGCCATGGTGGTGGCGATCATCCTCGGCATGGGCCTACCCACCGTGGCCGCCTACATGCTGGCCGCCTCGGTGGTGGCGGCGGCCTTCATCGAGGCCGGCCTGCCGAGCCTCTCGGCGCACCTGTTCATCCTTTACTTCGCCATTCTCTCCGGGGTCACCCCGCCGGTGGCGCTGGCCGCCTACATCGGCGGCGCCATTGCCGGCTCGCACTGGTTCCGCACCGCCCTCACCGCCACCAAGATCTCGCTGGGCGGCTTCCTGATCCCCTTCATGTTCATCTACCACCCGCCGCTGCTGGGTGACGGCACCGGGCTGCAGATCGCCCTGGCCGTGGGCAGCGGCGTGCTCGGCATCACGGCGCTGGCGGCCTCCACCATCGGCTACTTCCTGCGCCCCTGCTCGTGGCTGGAGCGCGGCCTGCTGCTGGCGGCGGCGCTGATGCTGATCAGCGGCCAGCTGATAACCGATGCGCTGGGCATCGCCCTGATCGGCGCTGTATGGGCCTGGCAATATCGCCTCAACCGCAGCACATTAGGAGCCTCTTCTTCACCCCTGGCCAGCAAGGAGCCTGCCCCATGAAGATCGTGATTCCCGACGACTACCAGGACTGCGTGCGCCACCTGGATGCCTTCGCCAAGCTCGAGGGGCATGAGGTCACCATCTACGACGACACCGTGACCGACGAGGCCGCCCTGGTGGAGCGCTTCCGGGACGCCGATGCCCTGGTGCTGATTCGCGAGCGCACGCCGATCACCGAGTCGCTGCTGGCCCGGCTGCCCAATCTCAAGGCGATCAGCCAGACCGGCGGCGGTGCGGCCCACGTCGACATGGCCGCCTGCAAGCGCCACGGGGTCACCGTGATGGCCGGCACCGGCTCGCCCTACGCTGCCGCCGAGCTCACCTGGGGCCTGGTGCTGGCCGCCATGCGCCACATTCCCGAGGAGTTCGAGAACCTCAAGGCCGGCCGCTGGCAGCGCACCCTGGGCACCGGGCTCAAGGGTCGCACGCTGGGTATCTTCGGCTACGGCAAGATCGGCAAGCTGATCGCCCGCTACGGCCAGGCCTTCGAAATGAACGTGCTGGTGTGGGGCCGCGAGGGCACCCGTACCCGCGCCGCCGAGGCCGGCCTCGAAGTGGCAGCGAGCCAGGCCGAGCTGTTCGAGCGCAGCGACGTGCTCAGCCTGCACCTGCGCTTGAACGCCGACACCCGCGGCATCGTCAGCGCCGAGGATCTGGCCCGCATGAAGCCCACGGCGCTGCTGGTCAACACCAGCCGCGCGCCGCTGATCGCCCCGGGGGCGCTGGAAACCGCGCTGCGCGAAGGCCGCCCGGGCCGCGCCGCGGTAGACGTGTTCGACGAGGAGCCGGTGACCAGCCATCCGCTGCTCGCGCTGCCCAACTTCCTCGCCACGCCCCACCTGGGCTACGTGGAGAAGGACAGCTACGAGCTCTACTTCGGCGATGCCTTCGACAACCTGCTGGCCTTCGACGCGGGCCGGCCGGTGAAGAACCTGGCCGAGTGAACGGGCAACGCAAAGGAGAGACACCCCATGACCTCACGTCAAGCCAATACCTCACGTCAACAGAGTCTCGATCAGGCAGGGCTCGCCACTCGCCGCGAAGTGCTGGGCGATGACTACGTGGATGCCGCGCTCTCCCAGGTGGACGACTTCAGCTGGCCGATGCAGGAGCTGGTCACGCGCAACTGCTGGAACGACATCTGGAACCGCCCGGGGCTCGCCCGCCCCACCCGCAGCCTGATCAACATCGGCATGCTGGTGGCGCTCAACCGCCCTCATGAGCTCAAGGTGCACCTGCGCGGCGCGCTCAACAACGGCTGCAGCGAGGAGGAGATCCGCGAAGTGCTGCTGCAGTGCGTGCCCTACTGCGGCTTTCCCGCCGCCATCGACGGTCTGCGCGTGGCCCGCGAGGTGATCGCTGCCTATCGCGAAGAGCAGGGCCGATAACCACCACGACAAGCGATGACCGCCACGACAAGCGATAGCCACAACACAACGACAAGCAAGGAGGTACACGCCATGAAAATGTTCCGCTCACTCCAGCCTGCCCTCAAGCCGCTTGCCGCGGCGGCGCTCGCCGTCGGCCTGGCCGCGCCGGCGGCAGCCCAGGAGGCCGTCAGCATCGGCGTGGCGCCGGCCGCCTCCGGCTGGTACTTCGGTTTCTCGGAGCTCTCGCGGCTGGTCAGCGCCGACTCGCCCCTCGAGGTCTCGGTGCGCGAGACCGGCGGTTCGCGGGAGAACGCCATTCGCCTCGGCCGCGGCGAGATCGACCTGGGCCTGATCGACGCTCCTGGGGCCTATGAGGCCTACACCGGTACCGGGCGCTACGAGAACGATGCCATCGACCAGATGCGCATGGTGCTGTGGGTGGCACCTTCCACCATGCACTGGGCGGTGCGCCAGGACAGCGGCATCGAAACCTTCGAGGATCTGGAAGGGGCGCGCTTCAACCCCAGCAGTATCGGCGGCGGCGGCGAGTACATCACCGAGCTGGTGTTCGATGCTCTGGGCATCGCGCCGGACTTCCAGCGCATGAGCATGTCGGACGCCGCCGACGCCGTGGTCGACGGGCGCATCGTCGGCTTCAGCTACAACGGCATTCCGCCGATTCCGGCCTTCACCGAGGTGCACTCCTCGCGTCCGCTGCGGGTGCTCTCGCTGACCGACGAGCAGGTCGCCACCGCCACCGAGGCGCTGCCGTTCCTCTCCGCCACCGAGATCCCCGAGGGCACCTACCGCGACATGCCGGCGGCCACCACCCTCGGCACCTACATCGGCATCGCCGCCACCAGCGATCTCTCCGAAGATGCCGCCTACGAGTTCACCCGCGCCTATTGGGAGAGCATCGAGCGCCTGGGCCAGACCTTCGCCCCGGCCCAGGGCATGACGCCGGAAATCTCGGTGGAGAACACCGCCACGCCGCTGCATGCCGGCGCGCTGCGCTACTACCGCGAGATCGGCATCGAAGTACCGGATGAGCTGGTGCCGCCGGAAGCCGAGTAATCGGCAACGACCGGCCTTGTCCCGTCAAACGACACGGCCGGCCACCCATGCAGCCAGCCCAGCCGCCACGAACGAGAGCGCCGGCAGCGTCACGGTCACCACGTCTCCTCTGCGACCTGGCGAACATCTGCCGGCAGCAGGGCAGCGGGGCTCCATAGCGGGGCCTCGCTGGCAGCATTGACCAAGGTGAAAGTCCCCACCGCCTCGGCCAGGCGCAGCGACTGCTCCTCGAGCCGTTCGGCGGCGGCGCTCGACTGCTCGACCAGGGCAGCGTTTTCCTGGGTCATGCGGTCCAGCTCGGCGACCGCCACATTGACCTGGCTGACGCCATCGCTCTGTTCGCTGGTGGCCGCCGTGATCTGTTGGAGCACGGTACTCACCCGGGAGACGCTGGCCACGATTTCGCTCATGGTGGCACCCGCCTGACCGACCAGTTCGGTACCGTCACGCACCTTGGCCCCCGAAGCCTCGATCAGAGCCTTTATCTCGCTCGCGGCCGCCGCAGAGCGGCTGGCGAGTTGGCGCACTTCGCCGGCTACCACCGCGAAGCCGCGCCCCTGCTCGCCGGCACGGGCCGCTTCCACCGAGGCGTTCAACGCCAGCAGATTGGTCTGGAAGGCGATACCGTCGATCACTGAGACGATTTCGGCGATCTTGCGTGAAGACTCGGAGATCTCATCCATGGTCGCCACCACCCGGGATACCACCTCACCGCCACGCACAGCCACGTCGGAGGCCGTCTGCGACAGGCCATTGGCCTCGCGTGCGGATTCGGCGGTGTGCTCCACGGTGCTGGTGATCTCCTCCATCGAGGCCGAGGTTTGCTGCAAACTGGCGGCGGCAGTATCGGTACGCCGCGACAAGTCCTGGCCACCGCTGGCGATCTCGGTGGCAGCGACACGCACTGCCTCGCTGCTTACACGCACCTCGAGCAACACGTCATGGATCTTGTCGGCGAAGGCGTTGAACTGGATGGCCAGTTCGGCACTCTCGTCGCGCCCTTCGACCGGCAGGCGCTGGGTAAGGTCGCCATCGCCGGTGGCAATCTCACGCATGCGCCCGGCCAACTCTCGCAGTGGCCTGGCGATGCCGCCGCCCACCAGCCAGATCGCGATCAGGCCGAGACCGGCGACCAGCAGACCCACCAGGCCCATGCCCAGCAAGTGCTCGCGGCGCTGGTCGCCCAAGGTACGCTGCAGAGCCCCCAGCTCGGCCAGCACCACCTCCCGCGGCAGGCGAGTGAGCAGCACCCAAGGCGCCTGGTCGTCGCTGACGCTGAAGGGCAGGTAGAGCTCGAGCATGCCGTCGGCATCTTCTATCCGCTGCATCTCGCCGCTGCGCTGGGCTTCGAGAATGCGTTGTTGCACCGCATCGCCCAGCACCTGACCGGCCGCATCGCCCAAGGAGTCGTCATCGGCGGTATAAGCCGCCACGCTGCCCAGCGAAGCGATCAGCGCCATCTCGCCGGCGCCGTCATAAAGCTCCTGGTTGGCCTGATTCAGGAACTCCTGAGTGAAATCCACCGACATGTCGACACCGGCGATCCCGCGGAACTCCCCCGCCACGAGGATGGGCACGTTGAAGGAGGTGACCATACGCATGACTCCCGCATAGTCGTAGGCTGCCGGGTCGATGATGCAAGGCGCCAAGGTATCGCGCGGGCAGAGATAGTATTCGCCCCGGCGCATGCCGTTGCCCAGCGGCGCCTCGCTCTCCATGTTCTCCTCGGTGAGAACGCCCAGGCGCATGCTGCCATCGGCCTCACGGACCCACCAGGGGCGGAAGCGCCCGCTACCTTCGGCAAACCCGGTATCGACATACCTGGCATCGACACCAAAGGCGTTGGGCTCCCAGCCGATATAGGCGTCCAGCAACTCGGGATTCTCGACCACCGTGTGACGCACCAGTTGGGAGAGCTCCCTACGGCCCAGACGCAGTTGGGGACGTCCATCTTCACCAGGCATCCCCATGAGGGCATTGGTATGGGCCAGCTGACTGGCAAGCGTCAGGGCACGGTCCAGTTCGTTGCGGATACGCTGGGCCTGGACATGGGCCAGCGAGGAGAGCCGCTCATCGATGCCGCTTTCGAGCAGTGATTGGGTATGTTCGGCCACCACGTCCTGGGTGCGCGAAGCTGACACCAGGGAATAGCCTACCAGGGCAGCCGTTACGGCCAAGAGGCACGCACCGGCCAGGGCGACGACGAGCAGTCGCAGGGAGCGGAATCGTAAGCGCATGAAGTTGACCATTGTAGTTAGAAAGACTGACCAAGGTCTCAACATACTGCTTCCAAGAGCGCGGCCTCACGATTAAAGCGACTTGCATGCTTGACGTTTGCGACACGAGCGGCGCTCGCAAGGTTGCGGCTTCACCCCCGCTCCTTACTGGTCGCGCCGTATTCACTATGAATACAAGAGCGAGACACCGGCCTCAGTGCGCGCTAGCCTCAGAAAACCCTACGCAACGGACCTGAGGACGCGCCCATGTCGCAAACCATCACCTACTATCTGAGCCTGGTCTCACCCTGGACTTACCTGGGCCACGAACGACTCGGCGAGATCGCCAATCGTCACGGCGCCACCATCGACTACGTGCCGGTCACGGTAAGCGCGGTTTTCCCCAGAACAGGTGGTCTTCCACTGCCCAAGCGCGCGCCCGAGCGTCAGGCCTACCGACTGGTGGAGCTGAAACGCTGGAAGCAGGTCCATGGCGTTCCACTCAACGTCGAGCCGAAGCACTTCCCCACCGACGACCGCCCGGCAGCGCGTCTGGCGCTGACTGCCAAGGCCCGGGGGCACGACATCGCCGAGCTCTCGCTTGCCATACTGCGAGCCTGCTGGGTCGAGGAGCGTGACATCGCCGACCTCACCACCCTGCGTGAGATCGCCGATGCCTGCGGCCTGGATGGCCAGGCGCTATTGGATGAGTCGGAGAGTCAAGGGCAGCAGCGACTCGACGCGGCCTGCGAGCAGGCCATCGCCGCCGGCTGCTTCGGCGTTCCATGGTATGACGTGGAAGGCGAGCCGTTCTGGGGTCAGGACCGCCTGGAATTGGTGGAGAAGAAGCTCGCCGGAGCGCTCTGAACCCGACGGCGAAGCATCAGCATCAGGCCAAACGATGCTGACCTCCTGACACAGCAGAAACGTGCCAAACGCAGCCAGTCCGGGCAAGCCTGGGCGGTCACATGGCGCCATGATCAAGGCGACGAGATCGGCTCGTCGGTTCGATCATCCGCTTCGAACGTGACAGGAGGTCGTCATGAAACTGTCCATTATCGCACTTTGCCTTGCCTTGGCGGCGGTGCCGGGCGCCGCGCTGGCGGAGCGTCCCTCTCCGGAGGATAGCCCGCTGATGACCCGCAGCGGCAGCATGGAAGCCCCGCTGGTCAAGCGTAGCTTCAATCAACTCGACACCGACCACGACGGCCGGCTGTCACAGGCCGAGACAGTCAGTGCGGCGCTGACCGATTCGTTCTGGGAGCTCGACCACAATCGCGACGGCTTTCTCAGCCGTCAGGAGTACGACTATCACCCCAACTGATCGCGGTATCCTTACCCGTGTCGACGCGAGTGCCTAAGCACTCGCGTCTGTGCTTGGTGGAGACAATTCAGTTGTCCAGCAGGCTCGAATGGGCAGGTTGCGCTGGCCTATACTTCTTAACGGTCCGTTCAACGGAACCGGACCCTCTAAGCGACAAAACTCCAGCTTTGCCCAGGATGTCCGAAACTTTCGGGGGCGATGCCATGACGCCGTTACCGACCGGGACACCGCGAGTACCAAGCACCATCCACGAAATGCGGGAGAGGCTGATCCAATTGCTCGACGAAGCCACGGCAACTCTGGGTAGGGATCAGGAAGCGGCACGCAAAAGCCTGGCCGAGGCCCAGCTGCTGCTGGCTCAGGCACCTTTGGCAGCCGCCCCGGAGCCGGCGCTTCATGGCGGGCTCTCAGGCTGGCAGATCAAGCGTGTGATCGCCTTCGTCGACACGCACCTGGATGCGACGATCCACGTCAAGGATATGGCCGCCGAAGCGCGCCTCAGCCTCAGTCATTTCTCGCATGCCTTCAAGCTGACCTTCGGCGAACCGCCGCTGGCCTATGTGACCCGTCGTCGCCTGGCACTGGCCTGCGAGATGATGCTGGCCGGCAACGCACCGCTGGCGAAAATCGCGCATGATTGCGGTTTCTACGATCAATCTCACTTCACCCGCCACTTTCACCGTCGGCTGGGCATGACCCCGCAGCGCTGGCGCCGCCTGCACGCCCAGGGCCCCGCGGAGTGAGCGGGCCATTGCGGTCCCGTCACGACGCCAGAGCGGCCCTTCACTCTGTCGGACTACGCCGGCCGCTCCAGCCCGAACAGGTCGGTCGTACGGGCATAGTCGCTGCCCGCCATCCTCCCGATGGGCTTGAGTGCCTCGACGCTCACGTGACGGCCGTTCCAGATGGCATCGTCGATGTGAATCGACACCACCTCCGCCAGCACCAGACAGCCCGCCATGGGTTGATCGCCGAAGCGCACGATCTCGCGCAGCCGGCAGCCGAAGGACACCGGCGCCGCCGCCACCCGCGGCACCGACAGCCCCGGCATGGTCACCTTCTCCAGCCCCGCCAGGGCAAACTCATCCTCTCCCGCCGGGAGGCTGGCGCTGGTGGCGTTCATCTCGTTGACCAGTGCCTCACCGCTGATGTGCACCACGCACTCCGGCACCTGCTCCAGGTTGCGAATGGTGTCCTTTGGCTGCCCCTCGCCGTTGAGCAGCGGCGAAAAGCCCAGCACCGGCGGCGCCACGCTCACCACGTTGAAGAAGGAGAACGGCGCCAGGTTGGTGTTACCGTCGCGATCATGGGTCGAGACCCAGGCGATGGGGCGCGGACAGATGGTGCCGCAGAACAATCGATAGATGGCGCCGCTGCTCAGCGGTGACTCTTCCAACAGATAGTCGCTCATGAATGATCCTCTTCCAGCGATGAATGGCCAGACCGAACGGCGCTTTCCTCACTCACGCCCAAGCCCTGATTGAGCTGACCGAACGGCACATGCACCGACGGCAGAATATCGCTGGTGGCGGAGAGGTGAGATGCCTGGTCGTCGAAAAAAATATGCGGCTTGATGATGCCGAGGACATGCTCCTTGGCGATGCCGCCGAGGAAATAGGCCTCGTTGACGGTCACGCCCCAGCTGCGCATGGTATGGATGACCCGCTCATGGGCCGGCGCGTTGCGGGCGGTGACGATGGAGACCCTGACCTTGGGTCGATAGGCTCCCTGCGTTTCCTCTTCGCGCTGCTTTTCCAGCATCTGGATATGCGCCAGCTTGCGCAGAAAAACGGCCAGCAAACCCGCCTCGGGTGGCACCTGGGCATTGGCCCGCTCATACGCGTGAAAGGCATCGATCCCTTGCTGCTGGTAGATGGTTTCGGACTCGTCGGTGACCAGCACGCCATCGAAGTCGAAGGCTATGCGCAGCTCCTCCTCGTCGGTCAGGTCGAGATCGCCCGACGACAGCACCTGCCCCGCCGGATGCCCGGCCAGGATCGCCTGGTCGACGTCCTGTCGATTGGCGGACAGAAAGAGGCTGATGTTCAACGCCGGAATGAAGCGATGGGGGTAACGCCCCTGCAGGAAGATGGCCCGCGTGATGCCCAGCTCATGGTGCTCGATCGACTTCATGACCCGCAGCCCGGTTTCCGGATCGTTGCGTGAAAGCAGCACCACCTCGATGGGCGGGTTGTCCGGGCTCAGCTCGTTCAACGACAGCAGACGCTTGATGAACGGGAAGGCAACGCCAGTGCTTAACGGCTTGTTCTCGTTGTCACGCTGATAGATGCGATAGGACGCCTCGCCCTGCTCGCGAAAGACCCGATCGGATTCCTCCAGATCGAACAAGGCGCTGGATGCCAGCCCGATTACCAAGCGTTCGCTGAGATCGTAGGCCATGGCTGTCCCTGATGAAGAAGTACAATGCACGATCTCCAGACCATGCCTCAGCGCTCCCTGCCAGACAAGCGCCTATCCGTATAGGCGTCTCGGCTTGGAAGCGCATGACGGTAAAAGCGTAAACCTGTAAAACTGCAAAACTGTATTCAAGTTTGCAGCAAGGACCCGCCATGCCGTTCGCCGCTTCCCAGGAGAATACGCTCACCCCCGGCTTCATGGTCGTTCACGGCAATCGCCTGGAGGACCTGCGCGGCGTGGCGGTGGAGTGGATGAAGCGCCACCCGCTGGCACCGCTGGAGAACGAGACGATCCTGGTGCAGAGCAACGGCATCGGCCAATGGATGAAGCTGGCGCTGGCCGCCGACGAGGCCGACGGCGGCAGCGGCATCGCCGCCGCGCTGGACGTCACCCTGCCGGCGCGCTTCCTGTGGCAGGCCTACCGTGCGGTGCTCAACCATGTAGAGGGCGACCCCAACGCGGTGCCGGCCACCTCGCCCTTCGACAAGTCACGCCTATTGTGGCGACTGCTGCGCCTGCTGCCGGAACTGATGCCGCGTGACGAGTTCGCCCCGCTGCGCCGCTTCCTCGAAGGCGACAGCGACCTGCGCAAGCACCATCAGCTCGCCGAGCGCCTGGCCGACCTGTTCGACCAGTACCAGGTGTACCGCGCCGACTGGCTCGAGGCCTGGGCTCGCGGCGAGGACGTGCTGATCTCCGCCCGCGGCGAAGCCCGCCCGCTGGATGACTCCCAGCGCTGGCAACCGGCCTTGTGGCGGGCCGTGGTGAACAGCGTTGCCGAGGACGTGGGCGACGACGGAGTGGCCTCCAGCCGCGCCATGGTGCACCGGCGCTTTCTCGCCGCCGCACGTGAGCTTCACGGCGGCGAATGCCCCCCCGGCCTGCCGCGGCGTGTGATGGTGTTCGGCATCTCCTCGCTGCCCCAGCAGGCGCTGGAAGCCCTGGCCGCCATCGCCCGCTGCTGCCAGGTGGTGCTGTGCGTGCACAACCCCTGCCAGCACTACTGGGCCGACATCATCGAACACAAGGACCTGCTCCGCGCCCAGCGCTACCGACAGCGGCGCAAGGCCGGCATGCCCGAACGGCTCGACGTGCTCGGCGTTGGCGACGCCAGTGATGACGGAGCCGAGAGCCTGCACCTGCACGCCCAGCCGCTGCTGGCCGCCTGGGGCAAGCAGGGCCGCGACTACCTGCGCCTGCTCGACGAGCACGACGACGCCCAGCAGTACGAGGCCTTGTTCCGGGCCGACTCGCTGCGCATCGACCTGTTCGAGCCCTTCGTGCGCGAAGGCCACGGCCGGCTGCTGCAGCAATTGCAGGACGACATCCGCGAGCTGCGCCCGCTGCACGAGACCCGCGAGACCTGGCCGGCGGTGGACCCGAACCACGACGACTCCCTCGTCTTCCACGCCGCCCACAGCCCCCAGCGCGAAGTGGAAATTCTCCACGACCAGCTGCTCGCCGCCTTCAGCGCCGACCCGAAGCTCAAGCCCCGCGACGTGATCGTGATGGTGCCGGATATCGACCACTACGCTCCGCATGTTCAGGCGGTATTCGGACAGCTGGAACGCGACGACCCGCGCTACATCCCCTTCACCCTCTCCGACCAGGGCAGCCGCCACCGCCTGCCGCTGCTGATCGCGCTGGAGAAACTGCTGCGCCTGCCGGAGCTGCGCCTCTCGGTGAGCGACCTGCTCGACCTGCTCGACGTGCCCGCCCTGCGCGCCCGCTTCAGCATCGACGAGCAGGACGTGCCCACCCTGCGCCGCTGGATCGAGGGCGCCGGCATTCGCTGGGGGCTCGACGCCGGCCAGCGCGGCAGCCTCGACCTGCCCGCCGGCATGGAGCAGAACACCTGGGCCTTCGGCCTGCGCCGGCTGCTGCTGGGCTACGCCGTGGGCGAGGCCGCCAGCGGCCCGTGGCAGGGCATCGAACCCTTCGACGACATCGGCGGGCTGGAAGCGGCGCTGGCCGGCCCGCTGGCCGCGCTGCTGGAAACCCTGGAACAGCAGTGGCGTAACCTGCGCGAGCCCACCGACGTGGCCGGCTGGGTAGCGCGCCTGCGCACCCTGCTGGAAGCGAGCTTTCTGGCGGAAGCGCCGGAAGACAGCCTGATGCTGGCCCAGCTCGAACAGAAGCTACAGGAATGGCAGGAGAGCGCCGAAGAGGCCGGGTTGACCCGCGACCTGCCGCTCTCGGTAGTGCGCGAGCACTGGCTGGCCCAGATCGACGAACCCAGCCTGTCGCAGCGCTTCCTGGCCGGCGCGGTCAATTTCGCCACCCTGATGCCGATGCGCGCCATTCCCTTCAAGCGGGTGTGCCTGCTGGGCATGAACGATGGCGACTACCCACGCAGCCACCCGCCGATGGACTTCGATCTGATGAACGGCGACTACCGCCCCGGCGACCGCTCGCGCCGCGAGGACGACCGCTACCTGTTCCTGGAAGCGCTGCTCTCCGCCCGCGAGCAGCTCTACGTGAGCTGGGTGGGCCGCAGCATCGTCGACAACAGCGAGAAGCCGCCCTCGGTGCTGGTCGGCCAGCTGCGCGATCATCTACAGGCCGGCTGGCGCACAAGCGATGGCAGCGACCTGCTCGCCGCCCTCACCACCGAGCACCCGCTGCAGCCGTTCAGCCGCAGCTACTTCCCCAGCGAGGCGCAGCAGGCCGAACGCAGCGTCGCCGCCCGGCGGCTGTTCACCTTCGCCCACGAGTGGCGCGAGGTGCACGGCGAAGCGGCACCGGAAACAGCGCCCCTCGAGCTGACGCCATACTCGCAGGACGCCCCGCTGACTATCACGCAGCTAGGGAGCTTTTTGAGAGACCCGGCCCGCGCCTTCTTCACCACGCGCCTCAAGGTCTTCCTGGAGCGCGAGGACATCGTCAGCCTCGATCATGAGCCCTTCGACCTGGACGGCCTCGCCAACTGGCAGCTACAGGACATGCTGATCCGCGAGCAGCGCCGTGCCGTGGACGAAGGCCGCGAGCGCCTGCCCGTGCTGCTCGACACCCTCGACCGTTTGCAGGGCCAAGGCGTACTGGCCATGGGCGCCTTCGGCGAGCGCATGCGCGAACAGCTCAGCGAACCGATGGACGCGCTGTTCGAAGCCTACGAGGAAGCGCTGGAAGCCTGGCCCCGCGCCATCGAGGAGCCCGAGCCGGTGCAGCTCGACGTGCCCGGCGCCCCACCCCTTGAAGACTGGCTCGACGAACTGCGCGAGAGCGCCACCGGCGAGCGCTGCCGCCTGGTGCTCGCCAGCAGCAGCCTGGTCAAGAAGGGCAAATACCGCTGGTCGCACATCCTGCGCCACTGGGTTGCGCACCTGGCCGGGCATTTGAACGACAGGCCCATGACCAGCCTGCTGCTCTCCAAGGCCGGCCACGTCACCCTGCCGCCCCTCGATCCGGAAGCGGCCCGCCTGCAGCTGCGCGAGATCGTCCGCACCTGGCAGGCCGGCATGCAGGTGCCGCTGCCGCTGGCCTGCGACACCGCCTTCGTGTGGCTGAGCAAATTGGGAACGCCCGATACCGAGCGCGACAGCGACGCCTGGCGCGCCGCCGCCAGCGCCTACAACGGCGACGACTTCAACGCCGGCGAGGCGGGCCGTAACGCCTACCTCGCCCACCGCTGGCCCAGCTTCACCGCGCTCTATGAAGCCCGCCAGGACAGGCTCGGCTTCGCCGAACTCACCGAGCGCCTGCTCGCCCCGGTACATCTGGCGGTGAAAGGCGACAAGAAAGAGGGCGACAAGAAACAGAGCGGGAAGAAGGAAACGAAGACATCGGGGAGCCAGGCATGAGCGAGGTCACGCAGTTAGATCCATTGTCGTTTCCGCTTCACGGCAGCCGCCTGATCGAAGCCAGTGCCGGCACGGGCAAGACCTTCACCATCGCCCTGCTCTACGTGCGCCTGGTACTCGGCGCCCGCTCGGCCGGAGACGATGCCGCCTTCGAGCGCCCGCTCACGCCGCCCGAGATCCTCGTCGTCACCTTTACCAACGCCGCCACCCAGGAGCTGCGCGAGCGGATTCGCGCGCGGCTGGTGGAAGCCGCTGGTGTGTTTCTAGAAGGGCATGAATCGAACCTGAACCTTGCAGAGGCCTCGGGGGCAGCTCCTAGCGGAGATCATTTGACAGGGATGTCAAATGTAGCGCCCAGGGATGGGTTCACAGCGCCTCCGCAGGGAGCTGCACGCGAAGGCCTGCGACCACCAGATCCACTGCTCCTGGCCCTCCGCGACCAATACGATCCCGCCACCTGGCCCGCTTGCGCCCGACGCCTGCAGCTTGCCGCCGAATGGATGGACGAGGCCGCCGTCTCCACCATCCACAGTTGGTGCTATCGCATGCTGCGCGAGCACGCCTTCGACAGCGGCAGCCTGTTCTCGCTCAACCTGGAAAACGACCAGACCGAGCTGGAGCTCGAGGTGGTGCGCGACTACTGGCGCAGCTTCTACTACCCGCTCACCCTCGACGAGCTGGCCACCGTGGTGCGCCACTGGAGTACCCCCGAGCAGCTCCACGCCGCCGTGCGCGGCCTGATGCCCGAAGCCGAGGCACTGAACAAGCACGCCCCGCCCCCAGCCGAGACCATCGCCAACGCCAGCCGCGAGACCGCCGAGCGCCTGGCCCAGCTCAAGGCCCCCTGGCCCAAGTGGGTGGACGAGTGCGAGGCGCTGTTCGAAGAGGCCGCCCAGCAGAAGGCCTTCAAAGGCCAGAGCTTCAATACCAAGAGCCGCGCCAACTGGCTCGGCGCCCTGCGTGAATGGTGCCAAGGGGAGGCCACTTGGCCCGGCCTGACCGAGGCCGCCTGGAAGCGCCTCACGCCCCAGGGCATGGCCGATATCTGGCTCAAGGGCGAGCCGCCGGATCACCCGGCGCTGGCCGCACTGGAAAAGCTCCAGGACGAACTCAACGCCCTGCCCGATCCCTACGCCGATCTGCTCACCCACGCCGTGCACTGGTGCCGGGCGCGGCTCGACCGCGAGCAGGAACGCCGCGCCGAGATGGGCCCCAACGAGCTACTCACCCATCTCGACCGGGCGCTCACCGGCCCCAACTGCGAGGCGCTGGGCGCACAGATCCGCCGCCAGTTCCCGGTCGCCCTGGTCGACGAGTTCCAGGACACCGACCCGGTGCAGTACCGCATCTTCGACGGCGTGTACCGCATCCGCGAGAACCGCCCGGAGTGCGGTGTGTTTTTGATCGGCGACCCCAAGCAGGCGATCTACGCCTTCCGCGGCGCCGACATCTACACCTACCTGCGCGCCCGCCGCGACACCCAAGGCCGCCACGTCACCCTGGGCACCAACTTCCGCTCCAGCCGCGAGATGGTCGAGGCGGTGAACCGCTGCTTCGCATTCGCCGAAGCCCACCCGCCCGGCGCCTTCCTGTTCAACTCGCCCGAGGGGAACCCCGTTCCCTTCCTGCCCGTGGGAGCGAAAGGACGCAAGGACTCACTCACCCGCCAGGGCCAGCCGCTGCCGGCTATGACCTTGTGGCAGCTCGAGTGCGACGAACCGCTCTCCAAGACCGCCTACCAGCAGGAGATGGCCGAGCGCTGCGCCTCCACCATGGTGGAGCTGCTCAACGAGGGGCTAAGCGGCAGTGCCGGCTTCCGCAACGAGCAGGGCGAATTGCAGCCGCTCAAGCCTTCCGATATGGCGGTGTTGGTCAACGGCCTGGGCGAGGCGCGCTCTATCCGTCAGGCGCTGGCCCGGCGCGGGGTGAAGAGCGTTTACCTCTCCGACAAGGACAAGGTGTTCGCCTCGCCGGTCGCCCCCCAGCTCGACGCCTGGCTGCGTGCCTGTGCGGCACCCGACGACGATCGGCTGCTGCGTACCGCCCTGGCCACCTCGGTGCTGGGGCTCGATATCGCCACGCTGGACCGATTGAACGAAGACGAACTGGCCTGGGAAGGCCGCGTGCTGCAGTTCCGCGACTACCACCGGCTGTGGCAGCGCCAGGGTGTGCTGCCACTGGTGCGCAAGATCATCCACGACTTCGACGTGGCTACGCGTCTGCTCGCCTGGGGGCCTGCCAGCGACGGTGAGAGAGCACTTACCGACCTGCTGCACTTAGGGGAATTATTGCAACACGCCAGCCAGGAGCTCGACGGCGAACACGCGCTGATCCGCTTTCTCGCCGAGGCCATCGCCAACCCCGAAGGCCACGGCGACACCCACAAGCTGCGCCTGGAGAGCGACGCCGACCTGGTGCAGGTCATCACCATTCACAAGTCCAAGGGGCTGGAGTACCCGCTGGTGTTCCTGCCCTTCATCTGCAACCACCGCCCGACGAAGAAGGATGACTCGCCGCTGCGCTGGCACGACGCCGAGGGCCGCCTGCGCATCAGCCTGGAAGCCGACGAGGAGACCCTGGCCACCGTCGACCGCGAACGCCTGGGCGAAGACCTGCGTAAGCTCTACGTGGCGCTGACCCGCGCCCGCCACGCCACGTGGCTCGGCATGGCCCCGCTCAAGGGCGGCGAAGGCAGCGCCATCGGCCAACTGCTAGCCAACGGCGACCTGCTCGACCCCACTGGATTCAGCGAAGCGCTCGCCAGGCTCAAGGGCGACTGCGCCGCCATCGAGATCGCCCCGGCGCCGCCGGCTCACGCCCAGATCGTTCGCCAAACCGAGCGCGATGATGCCTTGGGCGAAGCACGGACCCCCGCACGGCCCGCCCGAGAACACTGGTGGATTGCCAGCTACTCGGCGCTGCGCCTCTCCGGCGAGATCGTCACCGTCGAATCAGCCAGCGCCCCAGTAAGGACTGACTCACCTGTTAAGCCCCATGACAGCGAAGCGCAGCCAAGCGGCAGCCTGCCGGAACCCGCCACCGCCATGGAGGCCACCGCACTGGAGGTGCTGGAGGAGCCCCGCGACAGCGGCCAGAGCGAACCGTTGCCTTCCTTACATCGGTTCCCCAGAGGCCCCGGGCCTGGGACATTTCTTCATGGGATTTTAGAATGGGCGGGTGAGCACGGCTTTGCCCGCGTGGCCCGCGACCCTGCCCTGCGCGAGGAGACCCTGGCGCGGCGCTGCCAGGTGCGCGGCTGGCAACCGTGGCTGAACACCCTGCACGCCTGGTTCGGCACCCTGCTCGCCGCCCCGCTGCCGCTGCCCAACGGCGCGGGCAGCCTCAGGCTCGAAGCGCTGACGAGCTACCAGGTCGAGATGGAGTTCTGGTTCGCCTCGCGCCAGGTCGACACCCGTCGGCTGGACGCCCTCGTAAGTGCTTACACACTGGCAAGCCCGGATAACGGCTCGGGTGCCGGCCTGCCCCGCCCCGCGCTGGATGCCGACACCCTCAACGGCATGCTCAAGGGCTTCATCGATCTGGTGTTCGAGTTTGATGGGCGCTACTACGTGGCCGATTGGAAATCGAACCACCTGGGGCCGGACGACAGCGCCTACAGCCAGGAGGCCATGCGCCAGGCGGTGGCCGCCAAGCGCTACGACCTGCAGTACGCGCTCTACCTGCTGGCCCTGCATCGGCTGCTCAAGGCGCGCCTGCCGGGCTACGATTACGACCGGCATATCGGCGGCTCGCTCACCGTCTTTCTCAGGGGCGCCAATGCGGAGAGTCGCGGCGTACACGCCGAGCGCCCCCCGCGGGAGCTGATCGAAGCGCTGGACACACTGTTCCAGGGCGACGCCCGAGCGGCAGGCACCCGCACCACCACGGAGGCGCCGGCATGAGCAAGCGCAGCAAGCACCACGACGACGCCACCCCGGACCTGTTCGCCGATCTCGGTGAGGAATCAGCAGGCAGCCACCAAGCAGCCGACGAGGGCGCCGAACCTGAACCGCCCCAAACCGAGCCGGAACCGCACCAAGCCACGCAGGGCAACGCCCAAGCCGCGCTTCACGACACCCAGGCGCTGTTCGCCTTGCTCGACCGCTGGGTGGAGCGCGGCTGGCTGCGCGCGCTGGATCGGGCGCTGGCGAGCTTCTTCCAGCGCGAGGTGAACGACACCCCGCCCCTGCTGCTGCTCGCCGCGGCGCTGGCCAGCCATCAGCTCGGCCGCGGCCACGTGTGCCTCGATCTCGCCCAGACTCTCGCCGCCCCCGACCTGGCGCTCTCGCTGCCGCCGGAAGGCGACGACCTGAGCGACCCGCCGCCGCTGCCCAGCGACCTGCTGGCCGAGCTGGATCTCGCCACCTGGCGCGACGCCCTGCACCACCCCGCCCTGGTGGCGGACGGCAACGAACCACCGGGAAACACTCCGCTGGTGCGCAGCGAGCGCGACGGCAACGTACGGCTCTACCTGCGCCGCTACTGGCAGTACGAGCAGGACATTCGCGATCTGATCGGCAGCCGACTTACTGCCACCACCGACGCAGAAGCCGATACCGTCACCCTGGCCCGGGCGCTGGCGGCGCTCTTCACCCCAGGGCATGAACTCGACTGGCAGCAGGCCGCCTGTGCGCTGGCCAGTCGCTCGCGCTTCGCGGTGATCACCGGCGGCCCCGGCACCGGCAAGACCACCACCGTGGTCAAGCTGCTCGCGTTACTGCAGGCTCTGGCCCTGGGTGAAACCGCACCCGCCGGCACCGCCCCGCGCCCACTGCGCATTCGCCTGGCCGCCCCCACCGGCAAGGCCGCCGCACGGCTCAACGAATCCATCGCCAAGCAGGTGCAGGGGCTTTCGCTGGTGGAACTGGCCGCCGCCGTGGGCCAACAGGGTGTGGATATCTCAACCCTGCGCGACAGCATTCCCACCGAAGTGACCACGCTGCATCGCCTGCTGGGCTCGCGGCCGGATACCCGCCACTTCCGCCACCACGCCGGCAACCCGCTGACGCTGGACGCCCTAGTGATCGACGAAGCCTCGATGGTGGATATCGAGATGATGGCCGCCGTGCTCACCGCCCTGCCGCCCAGGGCGCGGCTGATCCTGCTCGGCGACAAGGACCAGCTTGCCTCGGTGGAGGCCGGCGCCGTGCTCGGCGACCTGTGCCAGCGCGCCGAAGGCGGCCACTACACCCCGGCCACCTGCGACTGGCTGCAACGGGTGACCGGCACGCCGATTCCAGAACGCTACCAGGACGAAGGCGGCCAGCCGCTGGACCAGGCAATCGCCATGCTGCGGGTGAGCCACCGCTTCGATGCCAAGAGCGGCATCGGCCAGCTCGCCGAAGCGGTCAATCGCCCGCTCGCACCCGAGCAGAACGAGAAAGAGGCACAGAAGGAAAAGAAACGCGCGGTACGCGAGATCTTCGGCACTGATGGCACCGATGGAAAGTCACGCTACGCCGACATCGCCCGCCTCGCCCTGGCGGACGCCGACGACCCGGCACTGGATCGCCTCGTCGTGAATGGCAACCCGGCCGGTTTCATCAACGGCGGCGAAGGCCGCCACGACCGCCGCGGCGAGCCCATCGCCCCGCCCCGCGGCTACGCCCACTACCTGGACGTGATGCAGGCCGCGCGGCCCGCCCAGCCCTTCTTCGGCGAAGGCGAAGCCCGCCAGCCCTACGACGACTGGGCCCGCCAGGTACTCGCCTCCCACGGCCACTTCCAGCTGCTGTGTGCATTGAGGAAAGGCCCCTGGGGAATCGAAGGGCTGAACCCGCGCATCGGCCGCGCCCTGCGCCGCGCCGGCTGGCTCAAGGCCAGCGACCTGGAGCTGGAACAGGGCTGGTTCGAAGGCCGCCCGGTGCTCGTCACCCGCAACGACTACGGCCTGGGGCTGATGAACGGCGATATCGGCATCACCCTCGCCGTGCCCGAGGCCCGCAGCGCCACCGACGCACCCGGCCGCACCCTGCTGCGTGTCGCCTTCCCCGCCAGCGACGGCAGCGGCAACATCAAGTGGGTCCTACCCAGCCGCCTGCAAGCGGTGGAAACAGTGTTCGCCATGACGGTACACAAATCCCAGGGCTCGGAATTCACCCACACCGCCCTGCTGCTCCCCGACGCCCCCAACCCCATCCTCACCCGCGAGCTGGTCTATACCGGCATCACCCGCGCGAGGGACTGGCTTACGCTCGTAGAGACTGGACGTGGGATGCTAGATGAGGCAGTGTTACGGGAAGTAATTAGAATTGGTGGGTTAGCATAGCAAAGGTACGCTAGAGGTTGAAATGTACGCAATTCCATATAGCGTAAGTGGTTTGATCAATTGTATCGGATACAAAGATTTACGCTTCTTTGGCACACTAACAAAAAAAGAAGCGAGAATAAAGCTATCCCAAGACACAGTTGCGCTAATTGAAAATGGAAATATTTTTCAAAACCCAATCAGAAAAACAATCATTCGAGGAAAGGATGCATTTAAATTTATCGATACTAGAGCGGAGTTAGCAACAAGACTGATCAGCAAAAACATTCGATATAACTATCAGGTTAGACAAAGCGATAGGCATAATATAATTTCCACTCTCCTAGGTCTTTTACATGACGGAACGCCCTACCATATTTACCGTTTTGACATAAAGGAATTTTACGAGTCGGTTGACAGAAACTTTCTTTTAGCTCAACTCATAGAAGATGGAAAGTGTTCACCACAAACCATCAAGCTATTGAATGACCTCTTCTTAATATTTGACTACCATTACATAAAAGGACTTCCAAGAGGATTGAGCATAAGCTCAACACTATCAGAAGTCTATCTAAAGAGCTTTGATGCTGCGATAAAAAAAAGGGATGATGTGTTTTTCTATTCTCGTTTTGTAGATGACATTATTGTCATAGCCTCTGGCTCTACCAAGAAGAGCGAGATGGAAAAGATGATAGAAGAAGCCTTACCACCGAGCATCAACTTCCACAAGGAAGCCAAGAGGAACCACCTTGTTTTACCCAAGATAAAAAACACATCCTCTAAGCCAAAAGAATTCGATTATCTTGGTTATCGATTCAATATTTATGAGTCGTTTTCAAGCAACAATTCCAGTCATCGAGAAAAACGAAACGTAACCATTGACATATCCCCAGAAAAAGTAGCCAGAATCAAGCAGAGGCTTGCAAGCTCTTTTGCTTGTTATATAACAGGAAGCCAGAGCGCTGATGAATACCTCCTTTTAAAGGATCGAATCAGGGCGCTCACAGGCAACTACACCATAAACGACCCAATGACTGGAATAAAAATCAGGACAGGAATTTACTTCAATTACAAGCATGCAAACATCGCAAACAAGTCTTCGCTAAAAGAACTAGACGCTTTCTATAATACACTTCTTTTTTCAAAGAAAAACAAACTTGCACAGCGGATAGCCAAAACAATAACCTTGCAAGAAAGACGGCAACTTTCAGGGTATACCTTCAGCAGTGGGTTCGGCGACATCCGTTATCACTCTTTTAGCTTCAAAGCCCTTAAAAAAATCAAGGAATGCTGGAGAAAATGAGAAAAAGATTACGCCGAGTAAGGAAAGAAGACTACAACAGAGTGATTTTGACCGAGACATCACCTTACGAAGTCCCGATCATATTTAGCAACTTCGGTCTTTACACCCTCTTAAAAAAAATAGAGCTGGAAAAGGTGAAACATGCAGCCTCTTACCTTTTCTTTCTGAAAAAAAAGGATGCTCAGAGCTACACTATCCCTTTACAATACAAAATAAAAAAAGATGGCGTTTCATTTAGGAACATGTCACTGCTGCACCCGACTTCGCAGGTCTCCTTTATTGACTTGTACCGCGACTTTGACCTCCAGATCATAAACTCCTGCAAGAAAAGCAACTACACCATTCGAACTCCAGTAAAGGTAGCAAATAAATATTACATAAGCAAGTACAAACAAGTTCAGCCTGAATACAGCACGAACATAGTTTCTTCAGCTGACGAAGAAATGAAAACAAGATTTTTGACTTCCTATTTCTCCTATTCAGGTTACACTAGGCTATATAAATTCTTTGATTCCGACGACTTCTTTTCCTTAGAGAAGAAACATGAACTATTTTGCTCTCTTGATATATCAAGATGCTTTGACAGCATATACACCCACTCAATTACTTGGGCCTTGAAAACAAAACCCTTTTCAAAGCACCATAGAAATATTCAAAACACCTTAGGGAGTGTATTTGACAGGTTTATGCAGGCTGCCAACTTCAACGAAACAGCAGGAATTGTAATTGGCCCTGAAGTGAGCAGAATATTTGCAGAAATTATATTCCATGAAATAGATAGGAATATTGAAGTTCGCCTGCAAGAACTTGGACTTAGCCATGGTAAACATTATGACATAAGACGTTATGTTGATGATATTTTTTTATTCACCTCAGATCAACGAACCTCCGAAAAAATCAGACTTACAATCGAATCTTGCCTTAGCGAATACAAACTCAGCATAAACAGGGCGAAAACGTCTACTATCACACGTCCTTTTGTGACAAGCAAAACCACATCTTTAATAAAAGTCAAAACTTCACTAAATAAGCTCCAAGACATTTTGTTAGATCAAGATAATAACGGAAGCATAAAAATAAAACCAATACATAATAAGAAAAAACTCTTCGCCAGTTTTCTTAATGAGATCAAATCCGCATGTACTGGAGACAGGTCTTCATATGAACTAGCATGCAACTTTATAATACCCTCTTTAACTAATTTACTCATCAGAGTCGCCCGCGCTGAAATCAAAAGCTCACAACCTCAAGATACCAGACTGTTTTTTGAGACTCTTATCACTATAATTTTCCACTTTTATATTGTTTCCCCATCTCACTCAGGATCAGTACAAATTTGCAAAGTCATTTATACAGCTTGTGAGTATTTTGAAAACCACCTTCTTGATGAAGAAAATACGATTAAAACGTTAATCTACCAACTTAGCAATGAGTTCTTTGAAAGCAATAGGGCACCTGATCCAGCTGACCAAAGTACTGAATTCACGCTGCTAGAGGTGTTGAACACACTTTGCGCTCTAAAAAGACTCGGAGACAATTTCAAGCTTCCTGAATACACAGTGAAGCAAAACATACAAAACAAGGACAAATTAACTTACTTTGAAATCATATCAGTTTTGTATTACATTGGTGACGATCCAGGATACCTTAGCATAAGGTCATTGATTTCCAAACAAATAGATTTTGAGCTTCATGATCTATCCGACATTCGCGAGAACACCTTTAAAAGCTATCTTTTATTTGATTCTCTCAGCTGCCCCTATCTAGCAGCTGCACAGAGAGAAAATCTAGCCAAGAAATTCTTAACTCTAACCCAGTCTTCAGCGCCATCGCCAACTGAAACAAAAGATTTTATAGAAGAAATTAGTGAAAACTCCTGGTTTGTTTCATGGCGTGATGCTAATTTACTACATCTTCTCGAAAAAAAGGAATTGCTCAGCGGATATTAATATGTGACAATCAATCACAGGATGGTCGAATAGCTTTACGGCTCTGGCCGGATCGATACCTTGAATTATCAGGCGCAACTCAGGACGAGCTGTACTGTTAATGAGAGGTGGCTTCATCAGCTAGCTGATGGCGGGAAACCGCACACACTATACTATTCGGCCATTCTACCCTCGCTAACCTATGATTGGTCCTGTCAAAGAAGTCGCAATAGTATTTAAATTTGTTTCGTGTCCTATAAGAAGGCAAGCAACGAGAAAAGGAAATCCGCTTTCTTTTCGCAAATGTGATCCGCCTCATCAGGCTCGTTCCAGTTTATACCTCATTGCCAGCCCTCTAGTGTTATGGTCGCTCATGAGAGAAAAATGGATGACCTATGTTTTCCATCGCACACAGGGGACCACGACAACCTCTCCCAACATCTTATTTATTCTTAACCTGCTGTAAAAATGCTACCAGACGACCACTATTTATGGGTATTTCTTTCATTCCCATTCTTTCCCACAAAGAGAAAACTTCTAGCTCGTGTGAATTGGGGCGGCCTCCGCCACCTGCTGAGGCTGGGCATTCACCAACGGAAAGCTCAACATTAACATCACCACGCTTAATCCTAACAGCCACGCACACCGGCTCACCGGCCTGCTGACGACCATTTATCTGATCATGAACCCAGCTAGGATTAATTTCGCCCCACTCTCGCTCCAATTCGTTAATTCTGACTTTCATCATGGCACCGCCTCCTTTCGACAAAAGATATACAACATCAGATATCGAAAAACAAAAAAGTTTCTCTTTATGAATTTTCCACCAATCCTACATCTACTGAAGAGGGCGCATAAGAATCTCCCAAAAGTGTTCCGCACTGCCTTGCTGACTAAGCTCCCTATCACGGCCTTGTCCAAGCGACTGCATTCCCATTGGCTTGAACTTCAGGCTATAACCGTCATCCGTTACCGAGATCACCTCATTCATCGAACTGCCTCGGCCGCCTTCATTACTAGAATAGCAAATCCCTCTATCTCCCATCGCACTACCGCCATACCAAACAGAACAAGCTGCAACCTTCCGTCCGTTAGAATAGACCGATGCAGTGAAACTGGTCTCGTCAATACTTTTGAACCTTGCTTGGACCTGGGAGTTTCTTTTCTCCAATTCTTCAAGCGATGCAGCAAAGAATCTAGCGATATACTCGTAGCTATTTTCTAAAAATTCATCCCGCTCATGATCATTGAACTCTTTCTTAATTGCCAAGTTGCTAGATCTCGGGAGAGGTGTGATTGAAGAGCCCTTTGAAGCTGTAACACTACCCTCAGTCGCCGTCTGCTCTGTCGGAACCGCATCCAATGCCTCGCGTACATCTCTTGTAACCATTGAAAATGCTTCGTGAAAATTCGCGAACATAGACACGGGCTTACCATCCGCGGGGGTTGCTCGTAGTGCCCCAAACGGCGCACTATGCCAATCGCATGGGTGAAGAATAACTGGTATAACTATTGCGGAGCCCTGCTGGTGGCGTTCCAGCGCACGTTCCATCTCCTTCTCATAGCAGTAATTAGAAGCCAAAAAATGAGCGCTAACAAGTAATAAGACTACATTTGCTGATTCCAGTTCAGCAGCAATCGTCGAGTCAATCTCGCTTCCTGCCATAATCCTTCGATCATGCCAAGTCGTGATTTTTCCTTGGCGTTTTAGCAAAGCAAGGTGAGTTTCAAGCTCATTCCTAAGCTCTTCATCTCTATGTGAGTAGGAGAAAAACAAGCTAGCCATTTTGTAAATCTCCATCTTCTCTTTTATATCTAGAAACGACACCTAATCTCATACCTGATGAGTCTCCGTAAATAACTCACGTGCTCCAACGGCTTCTCATTGCTCCACGCTACATCGGTATCATCGCCAAACGAGAAGTACACGGCACCGCCCTTGAACGGGCCGTGTCTCTCGGAGAGGGAGGTATACTGTTTCGGTGGAAGCCATGCTATAGAGTTCGATGGCACGGGTGGCGACTGAATGCAGCGTATCGATGACTCCCACCTGCATCCGGCGATCATGCGGATACAGAGTGATGTGAGGTGTCGACATTGAGAAATTCGTCGCCATATGGGCGTCCCTTGCGTATGGGTGGTGTCGTAGTGTTCTGAGATTCAGAGTAGCACCGAAGAATGATTTGTCTCATGCGCTGGATCAACGCTATGGCTGGGGCTTCGAAGCCGGCCATGGAAGCCGCTTGCTGGCAGCCTCATCGCCTCCATCCGCGGCATGGAGCGTTGTATTTTGATAGAGAGCTACTTCGAAGTAGACGACATTGATGGATTTCGCCATTTGGTCGATAATCCTTCATATCCGCCACTTGGCGCATGGAGGTAGTGATGGCCTTACCTCAAATGCTCGCCGAAAAGCGCCAGCACATGAGCGCAGCGGTGATGCGTGCGTACCCCAACATCGCCAACGGTTGGGGCTGAAGGAGCGGGAAGCCGCCTTGCTGCTTGGCGGCCTGAGTCCACCTATTCGCGGATCTTGCCTAGTTCCATTGAGCTCTACGCCCCCGAAAACCGCACCTCCCCCACCCTCGCTCGAAAGAACGGAAAGTACGCCTCGGTGCCGAAGTGATTGCCCGCCTCGACCTTGGTGGGCAGGGTGTAGCCTTCGAAGTTTTGGAAGTCGCCCAGGTAGCCGCCGAAGGGCTGGAGCCGCCACTCCTTCTCGGGGTTGGCGTTGCTCCAGCGCTGGAACTGTACCCAGCGCGGTTGGCCATTCTCGTCCACGGCGATTTCGATGGCTTGTTCCAGCGTGCCGCGGGTGATGATCGCACGTGCCAGGTTGGGCTCGCCGGTCTCTTCCCAGCTCACTTCGTGCTGGGGCAGCAGCGCTGCCGGGGCCCAGAAGGCGGCTTCCGCCACGGCTCGGCCGAACGAGGCGCGCAGGTGGTTGTCGTCGCCCCCGGCCCTGGCGACAGGCAGCGTGCCGTTGAGCCAGAAGCGCGTCCAGGAGCGGCCGTTCGCCATGCCGTCCGAGCCACTCATCTGCATCAGGCCGGCGCCGGCTCGTTCGAGTCGCCAGATGAAGCCGTGTGGTGGGGCAAGGATCTGTCGGGCCTGCATGGGACGGTAGCCGGGTGCCTCCTTGCTACCGAGGCCGATCTCGCCGGTCATATGGATTTCACTGACGAGATGAAGCGGCGTACCTGGGGCGATGGTGTAGAGGAAGTAACGCCGGGCGGCGTCGGGAAGGCCTTCCACCATGACGGGATCGAACGCTTCGACGGTGGCGGGCGACTGGGCTTGCAGCCAGGCCCAGGCCTGCTCCATCGCACGGTTATCGGCCAGGCGCCAGGCCTGCATGGCGAGCACGCCGGTGAGTAGCAGCGCCAGCAGCAGGGTTACGGCCGTCGCCAGGTATGCCATTCGCCTGCTCCTTCGCTCCGCTGGCGTTCCCGTTTCAGCCTTCAGAGGCAGTCACCTTCTCGTGGAATGCGTTAATCAGACGCTTCTCGATGATACTCCCGCTTGGCTGCGAGTAGCCGCTGGTCAGCGCGGGCGGTAAGGCTTTCCAGGCTGTCATCGCGGCGCAGGGTGGCAATCCCCACGCTAATCGAGATGGCAGCCAGCTCAAGTGTCTGCTGCTGCAGGCGCTCGGCGGCGGCGCGAGCGTCTTCGCTGTTGCTCTCGGGTAGCAGGATCAAGAATTCATCGCCGCCGAAGCGGCCCAGCAGGTCGTTTGCACGCAAGGCGCTCTGCAGGCTCGCGGCAACGCGTTTGAGCGCGGCATCCCCTGCGCCATGCCCTTGGGTGTCGTTGACCTGCTTGAAGGCGTCCAGATCGATCATCAACACGCTGAGCGCAGTGCCATAGCGCCATGCCCGCTCGATTTCGCGCTGGCCCAGGGTCTCGATATGGCGGCGGTTATAGCAGCCGGTCAGGAAGTCACGGGTGGCCATCTCTTCGAGCTGGCCGTTGAGCAGTCTGAGCTCGCGGTTGGCATGCTGCAATTCAGCGGTACGTTGCTCCACGCGCGCTTCCAGCACCTGATTATGGCGCTCCAGCGCATCCCGGGCCTGGTGCAGTTCGGTCACGTCCTGAGAGATGCCGAAAAGATGGGTGACGCGCTGCGGGTCGTCGTCAGCATTGTGTAGCGGCACGATCAGCGTCAGCCAGTAGCCGTACTGCTCGTTGCCATGCTCATCGAAGAAGGCGGCATGCTCTTGATAGCGCATCGGCTTGTTCCGCGCCACGCATTCACGGTAGCGCGCATAGATCGCCTCGGCCGTAGCAGCAGGCATGAAGGCCGGCAGCGGCTTGCCCAGGCACTCACGGCCGATGGTATCGATCTGCGCCGGGTTGGCTGCCTCGACCGTGAAGTGGCCGTCCTCTTCCACACGTACCAGGAACATGTTCTCGGGGAAGTGATTCCACAGCTCGCGAATCAGCGGATGCCCCATGAGGCCATCGTGGAAGGACTGCTGCGTCTGCTGAGGCGGTTCAACTGTCATGCGATCACCCGCGGCGAGGTTTACATAACCTTTACAGTAACCACCTAGCCTGGCAAGTGTCGCCAGCCTGTCTGGAGCAGGCTGCCGCATTCGGCACAGAACACCGGGCGCCCAACCGCCCGAAGCACTGCGCCAGGCGATTCTCGAGACGGCATGAGTTGAGGGCCTGCCTATCTCGGATCTCTACCTTCCACGCTCACTCTGCCAATGTGGTTGGTGCCGCTCTGATGGATCAGCAGGGCTTCGCCGTCGAGGGTGGTGCGCATGTGGCGCAAGATACCGGCATGTACCGGGCCTGAGGGGATCGGCCAGCTCTGGAAGGATTCCACCTCGGGATCGAAGCGCACCAGCATGTCCGGCCGCACGCCGCTTTCGTTGTACCAGATCGCCCCGTCAAATACGGCGATGGCGTAGGGGTGGGAGTCCGGGCCGCTGGGCGAGTCCCATTCCTGGATGTCGCCGCTGTCGGGATCGTAACGCCCCAGCCGGCCCAGCCCGGAATTGACCCACCAGATGATGCCGTCTTCGTCGATATCGAGCCGGCGCACCGTGGTGCCGGCCTCGGGCAAGGCGATCTCGCTCACTTCCATCGATTCGGGGTCGACGCGCAGCAAGCAGTTCGCCCCGTTGCAGGAGGCCCACACGGTGCCATCCGCAGCGATCTTCAGCCCATAGGGTCGCGAGCCTTCACGCGGGCTGGTGGCCAGTTGCACCTCGCCGGTTTCCGGGTCCAACCGGCCAATCATGTTGCTCTGCTGCAGGGTGAACCAGAGGAGACCGTTCTCGGCGAACTCGGCGGTGTGCGGATCGCGCGCGGCCTCGTCGGGCATGGGGTATTCGGTGATCTCGCCGGTTTGCGGGTCGAATCGCCCCATGGTGGCGTTGCGGTTGCCGGTGTACCAGGCTGCTCCGTCGGGGCCGATGTTGACCGAGTGGGGCCTTGCGCCCGAGGGCAGCGCGAACTCCTCCATCTCGCCCGTCTCGGGGTCGAGCCGGCCGAGAATGTCCAGCCACTGCCCTACCCACCAGATGCCGCCATCCGGCGCTTCGACCGGATCGCGCGAGCGCTGCCCCAGCGTGGGGACCTTCCACTCTTCGAACTGGACGCTCAGCGGGCCATCGGCCGGCGTTGCGGCCCGATTATCGCTGGGCGGGAAGTGCTCGGCGAGATAGCCGAGGATCTCGTCCTGCCGCTCGGGAGCGTCCGACAGGTCGATCATGGTGGAGACGAGAAAGTCCCACTCCTCATGGGTGTACCCTGAGCTGCGTTCGATCAGGTTGACGCCGTGGCAGGCAGCGCATACGGCTTCTACCGTTTCCCGGCCTTCCCCGTCCGGCAGCGCGTAGGCTGCGAAGGGGTGGCAAAGCGCAGCTGCCAGGGACACGGAACCAAGCGTTCTGCGAGCCATGTCGTTGTTCTCGGTGGCGGCGAAGTCCTCTGAGCGTAGCCAATAACCCCGGGCAGCCCAACAAGCGACGCCAGGATATCGGTTGAGGATCAGCGCTTCGGCGCGGCTTGCGGGAACCTGGGCAGCTCGTCGGCAAGCTCGTACCACTCGGCCTTGGACGAGACCCAGGCGTGGTAGCGTTTGCTGGGCGATACCGGGGTATCCAGGGTGCCGAGGCGCAGCCGCTTGGCTTCGGGCAGGTCGTCGCGGGCGCTGTAGAGCGGGCTGCCGCACTCGGCGCAGAACACCCGTACCTTGCCCGGCGTGGCGCGATACTCCTTGAGGTACTCCGCGCCCTGGGTGATGCAAAACTCGGCCGAGCGGATCGGCGCCACGGCGACGAAGGCCGAACCCTGGGCCTTCTGGCACTGCTTGCAGTGGCACATGGAGACTTCATCGATCTCGCCGCGGTACTCGTATTCCACCTTGCCGCATAGGCAGCTTCCCTTGTGCATCGGCGCTTCTTCCGGTCGGTTTTTCTTCTACCTGGTTTTCGGGCAGAGGGCGGATGCAGTATAGTCGGCGGTCCACCCCTTCAATATGAGGTGTTCGTCCAATGCGTCATTGATGCCGCCGTTGTTATGACGGCCAGTCTCCACCGGCCCCTATCGCAGGGGGAGTGCTTGGCATCGCAGGACTAGCGCATGACGAATATCCATCTCGTACTTCAAGATGTTTCTTACGCTTTGCCCGACGGCAGAGTGCTTTTCTCCGGCCTCCACGAGCAATTCGACATGCGCTCAACGGGGCTGGTTGGCCGTAATGGCGTGGGCAAGACCTTGCTGGCACGCATCCTGGCCGGATTGTTACCACCCACCTCCGGGCATTGTCGGCGTTCCGGCAGCGTGCATTATCTCGCCCAGCAAGTGGTCCATCCTGATGCTGCCACAGTGGCGACGCTGGCGGGGGTACAGCATACCCTGGATGCGCTGGCGCGCATCGAATCGGGCAGTACGGCAGCGGAGGATTTCGAAGCCGTTGGCGATGACTGGGACTTGCCGTCGCGCCTACGCCTAGAGCTGGAACACAATGGCCTGGGCCACCTTGGCGCCGATACACCGGCCAGCGTACTCAGCGGCGGCGAGGCGATGCGGGTTTCCCTGATAGGCGCCATGCTGTCGAACGCCGACTTCCTGATCCTCGATGAGCCAAGCAACCATCTCGACCGGCCGAATCGGCGGGCGCTGATCGAACAGCTGCAACGCTGGCCACGCGGGCTGATCGTGGTCAGTCACGATAGGCAGCTACTGGACGCCATGGAGCGCATCGTGGAGCTCTCTTCTCTGGGGCTGCAAAGCTACGGAGGCAATTACGCCTTCTATGCCGAGGCCAAGGCTCATGAGCGACACAACGCCCTGGAAACGTTGGCCGAGCGTAAGCGCGAGCGCCAGCGTGAGGCACGGGCGATGCGCAAGCAGCTGGAACGTCAGGAGCGACGCCAGGCACGCGGCTATCGACAAGGCAAGGAGGCCAATCAAGCCAAATCGCTGCTGGATGGGCAGAAAGAGCGCAGCGAAGCATCCTCGGGCGCACTGCGCCGGCATCAGGCGGCCCGCTTGGCACAGCTCAACCAGGGCGTGAAAGATGCCGCGCAGCAGGTCGAAGAGGAGGCGCCAATCGCCCTGCATGATCTCCCCGTTGAGCAGCCAGCAAAACGCCGCGTGGCCGAGCTGGATGGCGTGGAACTGCCTTACGTCGCACAAGCCACCCGCCCTATCAGCCTGATCGTGAGCGGCCAGCAGCGCATGGGTGTCATCGGCCCCAACGGCTGTGGAAAATCCACCTTGCTGCGCGTGATGGCAGGCAGGGTTATGCCCTTGGCCGGTGTTTGTAAGGTGACGCCCGAGAGCGCCTATCTGGACCAGCAACTGGAGAACCTGGACCCGGAAAAGACGGTGCTCGAGCAGTTACGCTCGGCCAATCGCACGGCGACCGAGGCGGACCTGCGCATGCGCTTGGCGCAACTGGGGATCGATGCGCAGAAGATAGCAACACCCAGTGGGTCACTGAGCGGGGGTGAACGGTTGAAGGCAGCTCTCGCTTGCCTGCTCTACGCCGACACGCCACCGCAGCTGCTGTTACTCGATGAGCCGAACAACCATCTGGATTTGCCCTCGGCACAGGCCCTGGAGGCGATGCTGCGCAGCTACCATGGCGCATTGATCGTGGTGTCGCATGATGACGTCTTTCTGGATAACCTCGGTCTGACCGATCGCTTGCTCGCTACTGAGCAGGGCTGGGAGATGGAGCCGCTGCAGTCATCCGATTGACACCCATGGTATGGAAAGCAGCTCATCCCTTGCCCCCTATCGGCGTCGGTGTCATCGTCGTTCGGTGACCATCAGTCGCCTGAACCACAAGGAGCTTTATCGTGTTCATCGCCATGAACCGTTTTCGGGTCAACCCCGAGCGAGTGAAGGAGTTCGAGCAGATCTGGCTGGAGCGGGAGACCCATCTGCAGGGCCTGCCCGGCTTCGTCGAGTTCCATATGCTGCGCGGCCCCGAGAAGGAGGACCACGTGCTCTACGCCTCGCACACCATCTGGCGCTCGCGGGAGGACTTCGCGGCCTGGACCCACTCCGAGGCGTTTCGCAAGGCCCACGCCAACGCCGGCCAGAGCAAGCGCGAGGGGCTCTACCTGGGCCCGCCGAACTTCGAAGGGTTCGAAGTCATCCAGACGGTCGGCAACGCCGATGCATGAGGATCGACGCATGAGCGCGGCGCACGCCGCCGCCCTCTATCATGAGAGTCACTGGGCTTTGCTCGGGTTGGATCAGCCGATAATGCCGATCCACACGAAATAAAGTGTAATCCCAAGCACGGCGGTGCCAATCAGCCCCAAGAGGTTGAGTAGGGCAACGGCACCGACCACCGCCAGGGATATCAACGCTGGAACCGGCTCACGCATCATTTCACTGTATGCAATGTAGACGGCGAAGTTGATGAATACTGCCGCCGGTAGCAAGCGTTCGAGATAGCGCTGTGCGCCTGGGTCGATGCGCAACGAGATGAACGTTGGCGCGATGCGAACCAGGCAACTGGTGGTGAATAGCGCGGCAATCGCCACCAGTACGGATTCGCTCACGACCACGCTCTCCCCAAAATGAAAGTCGCGAGCAGCACGCTCGGAATCCAGAAGTACACCGGCCCGAGCCACAGAATGAACAGCAGTGCCAGGCCTGCGCTTACTCCCGCTGCTGCCAGTAGTGGTCCCTTTTGTTGCCCTTGTTGCCACAGCCGGGCTCGCAGCTGCGAAGCCGACAGGTACATCAGCACCACACTGGCGGGATACCCCAAGTTCACGTCCGCCCCCAGCCAGGCAGCCGGAATGACCTGGCCCAGCAGCGCGCCAACCAGCCCAGCCAATACCCAAGCGGTGAAAATGGTGAGCCGGATCCACCTTATGCTGGCAGCGTTATCTCGCTCATGCTCCGTGGCGTACGCTTCGTCTCCCAGCATGTGGGCCAGGCAGGCTCGCCTGCTGGCCGCCGATGGCAACCGCTTGGCAGAGGTATAGGCAATTGGCAGGTAACGACTGTTAATCGAGGCGGTGACCAGCAGCATGGTGAAGAAGCCGGCGCCGGCATCAGCCAGTGGCAGCAAGGCAAACTGGCCACTGCCGGAGAATCCCAAGAGGCTGATGGCCACGACTTCGAGCAGTGACCAGTCGGAGCGAACGGCCAGCATGCCGAACAGCATGCTGACGGGCATAACCGCAATTGCCGCTGGTGCCACCCGCCGCAGCACGGCGACTCTGCTGTTGCCATCGGACGGTGCCGCCCTCTCATCCATGGCTGGTTGCGCATCGTTCATCGGTCACTCGCCATTGCATCACGTGAGGGCGAGTCTAGAGAGAGGACTTAACATGCGTCTTGTAAGATCGTGCAGGTTTGCCGTGGTCGCGTTACGGGAACGACCTGGCAAGAGCGGATCAATGGCAGCGCAGCATTCGCCGCCAGCGCGCCGGCGGGATGCCGTATGCACGGCTGAAATGATGGGTCATGTGGCTCTGATCGGAGAAGCCGGCAATCAAGGCAGCATCCGTTATCGTCTGACCTGCGACCATTAATGAGCGCACTTTATCCAGACGGCGCATGGTCAGATAACGGTAGGGGCTGGTGCCATAGAGCGCCCGAAAGTCACGCGATAGGCTCCAGCGGTCGCGTCCGCTGGCCTGTTCGAGTTCTTCGAGGGTGATGGTACTGGCCATCGCGCTATGAATGTATTCACGAGCGCGCTCTGCGGCCTGGTAATCCAGCGCCTTTCGCCCACGCCTTACTCCTGCCACCAAGGCCAATGCCTGAGCCAGGTCATAGATGGCATCGTCTTCCTCGAGCGGATCGATAGGGCACTCCATGCCTTGCATGAGGGTTTGGGTGGCCGCGTACAGCCGCGGATCGCGGGAGATGCCTTCGGGTATGAACGGCAGAGGTTTTCCGCCAAGAGCTAGCTGCAGCAAGGCTGGCTCGATATATAGGATTCGGTAGTGGAAGCCGGCATCGGTGCCCGCTTCCCCATCATGCATCTCATCAGGGTGCAGCACGATAGTCCCACCCGGTAAGCTCTGGCGCATGCCATTGCGATAACGAAATCGGTGCACGCCCGCCAATGTCCGGCCGATGGCATAGGTATCGTGGCGATGTGGCTCAAAGCCATATCCAGCGAAGAATGCTTCCATGCGCTCCAACTTCGCGGATGGTGGAGCACGTAACGCCCAGTCCTGGTTGTCGTTCACTTATCTTCCCTGCATCGCTACCGCACTGATTGTGCTTGGGACATAGTAATACCATGCCGAAATGCGCGGCACCCGCCCCGACGGGTTTTACCAACGGCTGTGGACAATACGTCTAGGCGCTACACTGGAATGCCGTGGCCCATGGCAAGGCAAACCGCCTCGATGAACGATTTCTCACCTTCTGACTCCCGTGCCGTTGATTGCGGCACACCGCCGCTCACCCACCTGGGCGGCCACGACGTGCTCTTCGTCATGGCTGCCGAGGCCGAGTACGGCCCGCACCTCAGGCAGCGCTTCGCGCCGTTCATGACCGGCGTTGGCCCGGTGGAAGCTGCGGTTGAGCTCACCGCGGCACTGGCCGCGCACGCCCAACGGGGGCGCCTGCCGGACCTGGTGGTGTCGCTGGGCTCGGCGGGCAGCCGGGTGCTGGAGCAGACCGAGATCTATCAGGCGACCTCCATTGCCTACCGCGATATGGACGCCTCACCGCTGGGCTTCGAGAAGGGGATTACACCCTTCCTCGACCTGCCGGCGATCCTGCCCCTACCGCTGCGCATTCCCGGCATTGCCGAGGCCACGCTCTCCACCGGTGCCAATATCGTTTCGGGCGAAGCCTATGCCACTATCGCCGCCGAGATGGTGGACATGGAGAGCTACGCCTGCCTGCGCGCCTGCATGCGCTTCAACGTGCCGCTGATCGTGCTGCGTGGCATCTCGGACGGCAAGGCAGAGCTGCACCACGTCGACGACTGGACGGAGTACCTGCACGTCATCGACGAGAAGCTGGCCACCGCCGTGGACCGGCTTGGCGAGGCGCTGACCGAGGGGCTGTTGGATCGCTGACTCTCATGGGTGGCCGGGTCAGGTAGCTTCCGACGCGGCTTCGCCCCCTTCCGGGCCATAGAAGAACACCCAGGTGGCGAAGTCGTCGGTGAAGTCTTCGAACCGGTGGACGACGCCCGCCGGCACGAACAGCACCTCACCGGCCTCGAAGGGCTGTCGGGTGTCACCGTTGACGAAATGGCCCGAGCCGGAGATGACGACATACACCTCGTCTCGGGTATGCGGCATTTGGCGATCCACTCCTTCCGGCTTGTAAATCTCGATTTGGAGCGAGCCGTGTCGGAATACCTCGGCAAAGGGCACACCGTTGTTGTCCTGCAACGTCTTCAATACAGCCGATGGGATTAGGCGCTCCATCATGGTTTCTCCGCGGTAAGGTTAAAGGCCCATATCCGCTCACTGGACAAGGGGCGGGCCGAAGCCCGTCACTCGGTAGCGCGTGCTTCGCCCGCCCCCCGGAAGTTTCTCCAGGCAGCCCTTGGCCAGCAGGTCGGAAAGATGGCGGGTGGCAGTGGCCTTGCTGACCTTGGCCACCTTCTGATATTGGGCAGCACTGATCCCCCCTTCGAAGCCTCGCTCCCCTCCATCCAGCAGACGATTGAGCACCTTGACCTGTTCCGGCAACAGGCCGGCTTCGGCGAATCGCTGCCAGAAGCGTGTCTTGGCCAAGGTACGCTCGATGCCGGCGAGAGCATCTTCCAAGGTTTGCAGCAGGATATCGAGAAACCAGGCCAGCCAGTCGCTGAGATCCGTCGTACCACGCTGGCTGGTTTCAAGCACCCGGTAGTAGTCCTGCCGCTCAGCCAATATCGCAGCGGACATGGTATAGAGGCGGATGCTTTGTCGGTCGGCCTGGGCCAAGGCCCGGTCGGCAATGGCACGAGCCAGGCGGCCGTTACCGTCCTCGAAGGGGTGCAGGGTAACGAACCAGAAGTGGGCAATACCGGCACGCAGTAGAGGGTCCAGGGCCGGGTCGTGGCGGCTCGTGTCGAACCACGCCAGGAAGGCAGCCATTTCGTCCTCCAGCACCCGGCGAGGTGGGGCTTCGAAGTGCACCTTGGGCTTGTCGAGACGGCCAGAGACGACCTGCATCGGCTCTTCGCCCCGCCATTCCCCTACCCGCAGCCTGACCAGCGATGTCTCGGCATCGGGAAAAAGCCAGCGATGCCACTGGAAGAGCCGCTCGCGGGTCAGCGCCGTATCCGGCGAGCCGATGGCATCCATCATTATGTCGGCCAGGCCTTCCGAACGCGATGACACAGCCGTCGCCACGCCCGCCACACCGAGGCGTCGCGCCAGGGAGGAGCGTACCGAGGCGGCATTAAGGCGCTCTCCTTCGATGGCCGAGGAGGTAATGATGTTCTGCAGCAGCGTATCCAGCATTACTGCCGGATCTTTGTCGCCCGGGAGGGCGCCTACCCTGCCCAGCAGCATCCCAAGAGACCGCCAAGCTTCCTGAAGGCGAGGCTGGATCACGGCGGCCCGCCAGTGGAAAGCGGGCCAGTCGGGTTGCTGCCAGATCCAGAGTGGCGTCGTGTTTGAAGCGTTCATGGCGGTACCCTGAATGACTGGTGAGCCGAATAACCCAATTATTCGGCTCACTATATGAGCCGAATTGTCGTCTCATTCGGCTCAAGGGTCAACCAAGGCTTATTGCTGGTCTGGCTTAGACCAGGTGCGGCTCGAGCCAGCGCTTGAGCTGTGAGCCCTGCAACACCCCGGCCTGGCGGGCGACCTCACGCCCCTGCTTGAACACGATCAGCGTGGGAATGCTGCGGATGCCGAAGCGACCGGCCAGGCCCGGTTCCGCCTCGGTGTCGAGCTTGGCGAAGCGGATACGCGGCTCCAGTTCGGCGGCGGCCTGGGCGAAGACCGGCGCCATCATCTTGCAGGGGCCGCACCAGCCGGCCCAGAAGTCCACCACCACCGGCAGTTCGCTGCGCTCGATCAGCGCCGCGTAGTTGGCGCTGGTGAGCTCCAGCGGTGCGGCGGTGAACATTGGCTGTTTGCACTTGCCGCAGCGCGAGGCGGCCAGGCGCGCCGTGGCCACGCGGTTGATGGCAAGGCAGTGGGGGCAGGCCAGATGCAGGGAATCGGACATGGCTGGGCTCCGGGATAGACAGGGTTGGTGAGGATATGGAGGCATCAGGCTGGAAGTAAAGCCAGGCAGGGCTATGGGACAAGGACCGCTTCCACCGGCCGCCTCAGCGAGCGTGGCATCGCCTTGCCCCGGCCGAACCGCACCACCAGGTCGGGGCGCCCACCGACGATACCCAGGGCCTCGGCGAACGCCGGGCGCACGCCGGTCTCTTCCACCGGCTGGTTGATGAAGGCGTTGCAGATGCCGAGTGCCGTCGCCTGCAAGGCGAAACGCTGATAGCAGCGCCCGGCTTCCACCCAGTGCGCCTTGTCGTCGGCTTGCGAGATGAACACGGCAATGCCGGCGGAGCTGCGCACCTGGCGGGCGACCTTGGCGTTCTCGATACCTTGCCGAAACAGGGCACGGAATAGCCATCTGCCCAGCCAGCGCGGCGTGGCCGGGCTTCCCATCGCACGCGCGAAGAGGCCGTCCCCGGCTTCGAGCGCCTCGTGCTCGCCAAAGCGGATCCAGGCCTCGAGCTCCTGCCTGAATGCCCGATTGGCGATTTGCCGGCTGCTGGCCTGGAGCACGAATCCCAGCACTTGCTCTATCGCCGGTCGCTCGGTCAGCAGGCTGATGGAGACCCCCTTTCCGGTTCCGGCGCCCTGGAGCAGGTAGAGCTCCTGGTCGGTAACGGGCAAGCCGTTGTAGTCGGAGCGGGTGCACTGCCGCGCCGGGATCGCCTCGAATAGCGGTGAGCGCTCCGGTTGGCAGGGCGTCAGCGTGACATGCACCTCCCCCGCCCCTTCGGCATGGAAGGTAACCTCGCCCTGCATGCCGAACGCCCGTGCCGCCAGGCTCAGGTTCTCGGCGGCGCAGCCCAGCGAGACGTAGAGGTGATGGTCGTCCGGGTCTACCACCGGGGTACGCCGGCTGAGGTCCGGCAGGATGGCGATGGCCTCGTCGGTGGCGCGAAAGCGCCAGCACTGAGTGTTGTGGCCCGAAGGGGCCAGGGTGGCATAGCGTATGAGTTCGTTCAGCCGCGCGACATGATCGGCCGTTTGCCCATTACCATGGCGCCACAGACTCGCCACTACCTGTTCGTAGTTCATCGTCGGCCCCCACCCTGCTCCACCCACCCTGACGAAGCCCCTCTGCTTGCCTCAGTTTAATGGATTCGGATCCAAGTGGCGCTTGGTGAGTGCTCAGAAGCCAGAACCGACATTAAAATATCGCTAAAGCGCTTAACCGACACTATAGTATCGGAATGAAAACGAGACATGTGACGCTCAGCCCCCATGCTGCCCTCTCGCTGCGCCTGTTCGCCGGACTGATCGAAGAGGGGCGTCTACACAAGAGGTGGACCCGAGACGAACTCGCCGAGCGAGTGGGCGTTGGCGTTGTCACGATTCGCCAGATTGCCAAAGGCTCTCCGCGGGTTGCCATCGGCACCTACTTCGAAGCGGCTGCGCTGGTCGGCGTATCGCTATTCACCGACGACACGGGCGCCCTGAAACGCGAGTCCGCTACCCAGCTGGAACGGCTGGCGCTGCTTCCCAAGCGCGCCCGCCGACAGCAGCAAGAGCCCCTCGACGATGACTTCTAGCCAACGTGCCTATGTTTGGGTGTGGCTGCCTAATCAGCCATTCAACACGGCAGCAGCATCGGCGGCGCCCGTCCCAAGGCGCTGTTGAATGACCAGGATCGCAAGCTGGTGGCGAAGTTCTCATCCAGCACCGACCTCTTCAGGCAAAAGACATCATCGGCCGTCAGTTCGCCTCGATCCGGGCGTAGTGGGATAGCGTTTGCGATGAGGCCGGCTTGAGCTCGGTCGACCGCGCCTTCCTCTGGGGCAGGCAGTTTCTCAATCCTTTCGCGCTAGAGGGGTATTCGGAGTGAGGTGGGCCTCGCTCGCGCGGCTTCGCCATGTCACCCGAGTGCGTGCGGATAGCAACATTTTTTCCATTGAGCCCGCCGCCTTGCCTCAGGCAGGATGGGGGGTAGGAAGCTGGTTGATAGAGACACGCAACGGCATACCGCTGGAGGAGCCACATGCAACCGCTGAGCTACTACTACTACAACGTGCTGGAAGGTCTCGAAAAGCCGTGCGACGTGCCGGCGACCCAGCTACAGGAAGGCTACGATATCCTGTATCGACACGGCGGGCGTATCGAAATGGACCTGATGCGCAAGGCCGAGGATAGCAATGCCCAGGGTAAGCCCTACCATTGGTACGAGGCCCTGGACGAAGAGCAGCGGGCGAAACTGCACAAGGCCTTGGATGAAGAAAACCCCGCCAAGATTCTCAAGGTCATTCAGCGCAACGGCTATGCCGGCGTGCTCTATCACCATGCCTGGCACCACTTCCGGGAGTCGGGCGCCGCCTAGGGACCGACAAGGATTTACCAGCACGTCGACCAAAGAGTGCCGACTGCTTGATAAGCAAGTCTTGACGTGAAGGGCCGCTTTCCCGAGGAAAGCGGCCCTTCTGCTTAGCATTGACACACCACGCTCTGCTGGTCTTAGATAGACTCTATTTTAGATAGATCGGTCTATATAGATATTGAGATTCAGGAGCGCCATCGAATGCCCGCTTCCAAGCGCGACCATCTGCTCGCCACGGCCGAGCGCCTTTTCTATGAGCAGGGCTTTCATGCCACCGGCATCGACCGCATCGTGGCGGCGGCCGGGGTGGTACGCATGACACTCTACAACCACTTCGCCTCCAAGGAGGCGCTGGTCGCGGCGGTGCTGCAGGCGCGCCATGAGCGCTTCGTCGCCAGTCTCGATGCGGCCACTGCCGCCGCCCCGCCGGGCCAGGCGACACGCGCCTTGGTCGATGCACACGGTCGCTGGCTAGAACACAGCAGCCAGCATGGCTGCATCATGGTCAAGGCAATGGGTGAGTTTGCCGAGCACAGCGCCGAGGTCCATGCGCTGGCGATCTCCGCCAAGCGTGACCTGCTGGCACGCATCGAAGCCGCTGTGGCACGCGATGGTCTGGATCATCACGCCGACTTGGCGCGACGCCTCTTCGTGGTACTGGAGGGCAGCAACACGGCGGTGGTGCTGCTGGGCATGCAGCCAGCTCTGTCTGACACCCGGGCGGTGGTCGATGCCCTGCTCAACGCGGCTCGGAGCGTGAGCTCATGAGGCCCCTTTCCGCTCTTGGCATGGCCGCCCTCGGCAGCGGGGTCATCGCCATCACCTACGGGCTGGCCCGCTTCGTGTTCGGCCTGTTCCTGCCTGCGATGCGCGATGAACTGTCGATTTCTTCGAGCATGGCCGGCGTGATCGGTGCTTTACCGTTCCTGAGCTTCGTCTTTGCCATCCTCGCCGCCCCCTGGGTGACACAGCACCTCGGGGTTCGCCGAGCCGGTATCGCGGCGGCCGCCTTGGCCGGGATCGGGTTGATCATGATCGCCCTGGCGCCTTCCGCATTGCTGCTGGCCTTCGGCGTGCTGATCTGCGGTATCAGTACCGGCCTTTCCTCACCGGCAATGGCGGAAGCGGTTTCTCGGGTCGTGCCATCCAGGCTGCGTGGGCGGGTCAACGCCACCATCAACGCGGGCACCAGTGTGGGCATCGCGCTGGCCATGCCCGCGGTGCTGATCTGGGCAGAAGCCTGGCGCAGCGCCTATGTCGGCTTCGCCGTCTTGGCGGCCCTGGGCGCACTGGCGGCTTTCCTTTTCCTGCCCGGGGACGACCGCCCTGCCCAGTCATCGCTGCCTTCCCTCGCATCACTGCCGGTGAGCCGTGAGCAGTGGCACGCCATCACTCGGCTGAGCGGCCTGGCCGCCGGCATGGGGTGCGTGAGTGCAGCTTACTGGGTGTTTGCTCCCGATGCGGCGATCGCCGCCGGGGGCTTGGGATCGAGCCAGACCGCCTGGATGTGGCTGGCAGTCGGCCTCGGCGGGCTGACAGGTGGCAGCGCCGGCGATCTCATCACGCGATTCGGGTCGGTGTTCAGCCATGCCGCTGGCTTGGTGGCGCTCTCCGCCGGTCTGGTTCTGCTGGCCCTCGCCCCCGGCCATTTCCCTCTCGCCCTTGCTTCTGCGGCCCTGTTCGGCGCCGGGTACATGACCCTGACCGGGTTCTATCTGGTCAGGGGAATCGAGATCATGGAAGAAGCGCCCGCCTTCGGCCCGGTGCTGCCACTGCTCGCCACCTCGGTCGGCCAGGTCGCCGGCTCCCCGCTGGCCGGCTGGCTGGTCGGGGCAGAAGGCCATGGCACCACCTTCCTGCTCTTCGCCGCCCTGGGCCTTGCCGTCGCCGGGTTGGGTTCGTGGCTGCTGAAAGAGAGAGTCGCCGCCGATTCGCGCGCGCCGGGGTAGTCAGTCGTCGAGAGCGCTAGTGACCGATCTTGGTCAGCGCCGAGTCCTTGTGCATGGCAATGTGATCGGTCTTGTCGCTCTTGATCTCGTATTGCGGCTCGTCTTCGCTGGCGTGGCGCTTGTGTCCCTTGTACTCCGTATCCCGAGTGTGAACGCGGATGATCTTGCCGCTCACCCGGCCCGCCTCGGAATTCCAACTCACGTGATCGCCTACCTTGAAACGCTTGGCCATGGTCCACCCCTCCTTCCTTGGGGAATGATCAACGAGCTGAAGCATAGCCCAGACCGCCGCGGCCTACTGTCTACTGGCCTTCTGTCACGACGGCCTTGGCATCATCGAATGCCAGGTATTCCGCAATCGTCTCCATGCCTTCCAGCGGCCGCTCGTAGCTCCACGCTACATCGGCATTGGCGCCGAACGAGAAGTAGGCGGCATCGCCCTTGAACGGGCAGTGAGTCACGGTCTCGGAGCGGGTCAGCCGCTCCATTCGCACATCTTCCCGGGGAATATAGAGCCGTGGCGGGTAGCCGCGTTCGAGCAGCTCGAGAGCGCGGGTGGTATCGGCAAGCAAGGTGCCGCCGATAGATACCTGCACTCGGTGCTGCTGCGGATTCAGAGTGATACGGGGCTCGGTGGAGGTCATCGCTGAGGGTTCGCACTTCATGTATTTCACGCCCTCAGCATAGCCTACCATGGGGTAGCGAAACCCCCGGCATGCCAGCAGTTACATACAAGGCAGCGCCCTCTGGTGCGCCTAGCATGAGCATGACCCCTGCCAAGAACAACGAGGGCATGACCATGCGTAGCCTGCAGCAATTTCTCGACGACTACGGCGAGAGCCATCGCCATCCGGTGAACCAGTGGGTACATATCGTCTGCGTGCCGGCCATTCTGTTTTCCACCCTGGGGCTGCTGTGGCTGGTGCCGCTTGGTCGCTGGCTGGGCCTGGATGGCGGCGCCGCCGAGTGGGTAAATGGCGCCACCCTGCTGGGCGTGCTGGCCGGCCTGGTCTATCTGCGCCTCTCCTTCGGCGTGTTGCTGATGATGGTGGCCTGGTTCGCCATTTCAGTGGTTGGCATTCTCGCCATCCTGAGCGCGGGGTGGTCGCTGTTCTGGATCTCGCTGATCGTCTGGGTGGCGGCATGGGCGTTGCAGGTGTGGGGGCACAAGGTGGAAGGCAAGAAACCGTCGTTCGTCGAAGATGTGGTCTTTCTGCTGATCGGTCCGATTTTCGTCACCTTCGAAGTGGCGCACAGACTGGGTCTGCGCGTGCCGCGCCCGGCCGGGCATTGAACCGACCGTATCGGCGTCCGCTTCCTGAATGGCGTATCCTCGGCTTTATTTGCTGATTGCCACGGATCGCCTGTGACGGATATCTCGCCGGTACGCGGCACCCTTTACCTCTGGCACGATCGCTGGATGCTGCTCGGCCACCTGCCGGCCAACCGGGTGCACCGGCACGTCAGCGCATCGCTGTTGCTGGGGCTGGATGGGACATTCGAGCTGGAAGTGAACGGTTCGCGCCGCCTAACCCGTGCGGCGTTGGTGGCACCGGACGTACCCCAGGCGCTGAACCCGGGGCAAACCACCATGCTGGTGGCCCAGCTCGACCCCGACAGCGATGCCTGGCGCCGCTTGGCAGGCAGCCTGGCAGGACGCGCCAGCATGGATCTGCCGTTGGCCGAGGAACAGGCCTGGGCACTGGCCCACAGCGCCGATTGCCGCACCCTCTCAGCCAATCTGGCGCAATACCTGGCCGCTACCGGCGGGCCGCCACTGCCGCTGGATGCGCGCATCGCAGATATCTGCCACCACTTGCGCGCGACCCTGCCGGAGCGGCTGGATGCCACGGCGCTGGCCGAACGCGCCGGCATCTCCGCCTCGCGACTCACGCATCTGTTTCGCGAGCAGACCGGCGTGACGCTGCGACGCTTCCTGCTGTACCTGAAGATCACCCGCGCCATGGCCCGCTGGCAGCCGGGCATGACCCTCTCCACCCTGGCCGCGGAAGCCGGCTTCTACGACCAGCCGCACCTGGTGCGCACGGCCCGCGATATGTTCGATGCCCTGCCCTCGGCCTATATCGGTACGGGGGAGTTTCATATCTGCCGCTGCAGCGAAGCTGATTGAGCGGCAGCGGCGATTGGCTCACTTCATCTCGAAGCCACGCTTGGTGAGGAACTCGCGCATGTGGGCGCGCAGCTTGCTACTGAACAGCGGGGTGAGGTTCTTCGACCAGTTGGAGTCCTTGTTGCCGCCGCGGCGCTCGCCATAGTAGCTCTGCATGGCATCGTCGAAGGCGGCCACCAGCTCGCTGTCGTCGGTGTAATAATCCTCCTTGAGGATCGCCTCCACCGGCAGGCGCGGCTTGACGTCCGGATCGGCAGCCGGATAGCCGAGGCACAAGCCGAACACCGGGTAGACGTGCTCGGGCAGGTGCAACAGGTCGCTGATGGCCTGGGGATTGTTGCGGATGCCGCCGATGTAGCAGATGCCGAGCCCCTCGGATTCGGCGGCGATGACCACGTTCTGAGCCATCAGGGCCGCATCCACACTGGCCACTACCAGTTGCTCGGTCATGCCGCGTATGACATTGGCACCGCTGCGTTCCGCCGCCTCGGTGGGCCGCTTCATGTCGGCGCAGAACACCAGGAAGTCGGAAGCGGTAGCCACGTACGACTGCCCGCCGGCCAGCTCGGCGATCTTCTCGCGGTTGGCCGATTCCTTCACGTGAATCACGGTGTAGGCCTGCACATGGTTGGAGGTCGCGGCAGCCTGACCGGCGCGAATCAGCTCGACCAGCAGCTCATGGGGAATCTTGCGGTCGGTGAATTGGCGAATCGAGCGATGGGATTTCAGCAGTTCGATGGTGGGATTCATGTCGCCTCGCGAGTGCCTGTTATTCGTTAACCTGCTTATTATCTTTCATTACCGCGCGCTTTGCATTTTTGCAGGCATGGTTTCAGGCGTGTTCCAGAGAAAGCGCTACCCTTGCGTTATCACTTCTGAAGGGCACTCAGCCCACTTCTGCTGAACGGTCAGTCGATAACAAGGGGGCCTAGCATGGAGCAATACACCGGCGGTTGCCTTTGCGGCAACGTTCGAGTCGTGGCGTCGGGGCGCCCGTACCGGGTCGGTATCTGTCACTGCCTGGACTGCCGCAAGCACCATGGCGCGCTCTTCTACGCCTCTGCGGTGTTCCCCCAGGCGGCGGTAGCGATAGAAGGCGAAACGCGCGACTACAACGGGCGCTTCTTCTGCCCCCGCTGCGGCTCATCCGTTTTCGCCCGTACCGACGACGAAATCGAAGTGCACCTGGGCACCCTGGACACCCCGGATCAACTGATGCCCAGCTATGAGAGCTGGGTCGTACGCCGCGAGGCCTGGCTGCCGCCGTTCCCGTACATGAAGCGCTATGACCGCGACCGCGACACCACGGGACGCGAAGCCTAGCTATCCATTGCAGGCACAGCCCGGCGGCTGATGGCAGGTGTAGTTGCGGTTGATACAGGAATTGCCACAGGCCTTGCCGGTACGGCACACACGACAGCAACCCTGCGCCAGCCAGAACGCATCCTGTTCGGCGCGTGACTCGCAGGGTTCGTTCTGGGCGTTTTCGTTCGTGCTCTCCAAGGCGGCCAGAAGCTGGGCCTGGGGATGGAAGGTATCGGAGTAGCCGGCCTGGGTGGCTTCAGTGGGTAGCAGGCTGGCAAAGGCGGCACTCGAGAAGAGGAGCGCAACCAGCAGGACGAGCAGGCGCTGAGTCATGGTATGTGGTCCCTTGCGTATTTTTCGTAGTCAGAGCCCGCTTATGTTGCGGGCTTCGTCTTTCATTCTAGCTCTGATTAGCCGGTACGCCCCTGCGGCAAAAGGCGCAGCCGAGCATCGCCCGATCATGGAGCAAGCGGTTGCCAGGCAGAGGGAACGGGGGTAGGTTAGAAAAAAACAACAATCAGATGGTCCCCATGCCGGATTCTCGCCCAACCGTGCAGCTTGCTCCTTCCAGACCCCGCCACCGGGGCTGGACCGATGCCGTGTTGCGCACCGGCAGCTACGCCCTCACCCGTACCGCTCTCAGCGAGTGGTACAACGAATAGCCTGATCGATCCACGTCACCGACACCTTACCTGGCCTGCCTCTTGCGGGCAGGTCGCGACGTATCGACCAGGAATTCGTTATGCTACATACACTTGCCCATACCCCTCGTACGCTTCGACACTCCCTGTTGGCGCTCACGCTCGGTACCACCCTGCTTGGCGGCCAGGCGGCCATGGCCGAAGGCCCCGGCCCCCTGGTGATGGCCGGTGGCTTCCTGCAGGAGAGCCATCAAGATGTATTTCGCGCGGTGATCGACCCGATCGACAAGCCAGCGTCGGAGATTCGGTTGGGGGTGGTACCCGCCGCCACCGGCAATATCTCCGGTAACTACGCCAAGATCGTCGAAGCCTTCACCGCCATCGGTATTGCCGAGGAAAACATTCGCCTGCTGCCCCTGGCCATGGCCGACGACCGCCGCACCGAGGACGTGGACGAGTCCCAGTGGGCCGACAATGGGCGCGACAATGAGTTGGCCACCTCCATCGAGGAGCTGGATGCCATCTGGTTCCTGGGTGGCGACCAGACTCGTATCACGGCAGTGCTGCTGGAAGAGGATGGCAGCGATACTCCGGTACTGGCTGCCATGCGCGAGATGCACGCACGAGGCGGCGTGCTGGCCGGTACCAGCGCCGGTGCTGCCATCATGTCGCCCGTCATGCTGGCCGGTGGCGATAGCCAGGGAGCGCTGTTTCAAGGTTTCCGCGACGACTACGAGAGCATGAACGATCAGGAGCATGGCCCCGCCATCGTGCGTCAGGGGCTGGGCTTCTTCCAGGCCGGCCTGATCGACCAGCACTTCGACCGCAAGGCTCGCCTGGGCCGGCTGCTGGCGGTGATGCTGGAGCACGAAGGGGGCATGCCGTTGGGGGTAGGCATCGACGAGGGCACCGCTCTGATCGTGGAGAACGGCGAGTGGCGGGTTGCCGGCGGTGGCGGCATCACGCTGGTCGATCTCAGCGCAGCGACACGTCCAGGCGAAGGCTTTCCCATCAGCGTGGCCAACGTGCGGCTGAGCTATCTGCTGCCTGGCGATCTCTACTTGCCGGAAAGCGGGGAGTATCGGCCACGCGAAGGGGCCAGCGAGACAATCGGCAGCGAATATTTCGAGGTCCCGGTAAGCCTGCAGAGCGGACTGTTCAGCGCCAATCGCAACCTGCAGGAGCTGGTCGGCTTCGACCTGCTGGACAACTCGGCCACCGAGCGGGTCGAGTCCCTGCTGATCGGCGACGAGGGACAGGCGCTGCGCCTTGTCTTCACCCAGGATGACCAGACCAAGGGCTACTGGAGCCAGGACATGACCCTGGATCTCTACAGCTTCGAAGGCGTTCGCCTGGACCTCGAACCGCTGCGGGTGGAACTGCATACTCCCTGAGCCGCTGCGCTCCGCACCGGGCCTGACCGGCCCGGTGCATCAACCGCTCCCTGCACCAAAGACGACTCCCGCTGGGTGCCAATGCCAACTCGCCCCTCGGCCAGGTTGTCGTGCCTGACACTGCTGTTGCAGAATCGAAAGCCGAACCGCGCCCTCTGGTGGCCCATATGGACTTGCTGACCCTGCTGTTCTTCGTGCCGGCCTGCTTCGCTCTGAACATGGCACCGGGCCCCAACAATCTGCTCTCCATGAGCAACGCCAAACGCTACGGCGTGCGCATGGCTTGCCTGGCCGGCATCGGGCGCCTCGCGGCTTTCGTGGTGATGATCGCCCTCGCTGCCTCGGGTCTGGCCACCGTG
>MTEX01003316.1_pt1 | contig 69617 bp, 67 predicted proteins | sample 1042691 | NCBI WGS metagenome assembly MTEX01 (sample SAMN06185810, study PRJNA358809) | soil metagenome | isolation source: soil biostimulated with molasses as carbon source | place: India | collected 2015-05-23
AGAGATGCTTGAAGCCGGCCAGGGCGTCGGTGCCGGCGGGGTAATTGGGCGCCAGCAGGATGGGCCGCTCGTAGCCCGCTTCTTTCATGTAGGCGCCCATGGCCTCGTGCAGGTTGTTGTTCTGCCAGGCGACGTTGAAGTAGTTCTCGTGGCACATACGCCCGGCCAGGTCGGACGGCCCGGCGTTGGGGGAGATGTAGAAGGTGCCCTGGCGCACCGCCGCCGGCACCACCGCCATGGCCAGATTGGACCAGATGATGCCGGTGAGGATGTCGACGTTGTCGCGCTGCATGAACTCGTTGGACAGGCTGCGGGCCAGATCGGGGCGGTTGGCGTCGTCCTGGATCAACACGCGCACGTCATCGCGGCCCGAGCGCTCCATGGCCAGCATGAAGCCGTCGCGTACGTCCACGCCCAGGTGCGAACCGCCGCCGGAGAGCGTGGTGATCATGCCGATTCTGACCTCATCGGCCTGGGCCGCCGTCATGCCGGCGGTCAGCAGCAGGCCGAGGCCAAGGCTGGCTAGCTTCTTCATGTCTTTTTCCCTCTTCGTTCTCGTTTATTGTGGTCTTCAGCGCAAAGTGTCCAGCGCCTTCGTCATGTTGCCCGACGGCCATCAATCGTCTGGATAATGCTCCTGGCGCAGCCGGAAGCGCTGCACCTTGCCGGTGGCCGTCTTCGGCAGCGCTTCGACGAAGCGCACCGAACGTGGATACTTGTAAGGGGCGATGCGCTGCTTGACGAACGTTTGCAGGCGCTCGACGCACTCGGCATCCGGTTCGACCCCGGGAGACAGTACCACGAAGGCCTCGACGATCTGCCCACGCTCTCCATTCGGTGCGCCGATCACGGCACACTCCGCCACCGCCTCGTGGGCCAGCAGGGCGGCTTCCACCTCGGGTCCGGCAATGTTGTAACCCGCCGAGACGATCATGTCGTCGTTGCGTGCGGCGAAGTGGAAGTAGCCCGCTTCGTCCTGAACGAAGGCATCACCGGTGATGTTCCAGCCGTCGCGCACGTAGCTGCGCTGCCGGGAGTCGGCTAGGTAGCGACAGCCCGTGGGGCCGCGCACCGCCAGGCGACCCACCTCACCGCGGGGCAGCTCGTTCATCTCGGCATCGACCACCTTGGCTTCGTAGCCGGCCACGGGCTTGCCGGTGCAGGCCGGGCGATGGTCGTCGAGATGGTTGGAGATGAAGATGTGCAGCATCTCCGTGGCCCCGATGCCGTCGAGGATCGGCTTGCCGGTCTTCTCGATCCACTCATGGTAGATCGGCGCCGGCAGCGTCTCGCCGGCCGAGACCGCCAGGCGCAGGCTATCGAGCTCCTCACCGCTTTCGAGCGAGGCGAGCATGGTGCGATAGGCGGTGGGGGCGGTAAATACGACGGTGGCACGATGCTCGCGGATGATCTCCATCATGTTGGGAGGCGTGGCTTTCTCCAGCAGCACGGCGCTGGCGCCGAAGCGCAGCGGGAAGATGGCGAGCCCGCCGAGGCCGAAGGTGAAGGCCAGCGGCGGCGAGCCGACGAAGACGTCGTCCGCTCTCACTTGCAGCACCTCGCGGGCGTAGCCGTCGGCGATGATCAGCAGGTCGCGATGGAAGTGCATGGTCGCCTTGGGCTTGCCGGTGGTACCGGAGGTGAAGCCGAGCAGGGCGACATCGTCGGCGGCGGTGGCCACGGCCTCGAAACGGCTGGGCTTGTCCAGCGCCAGGCGATCGAGTTCGGCGTCGTGGTTGGCGGTGCCGTCGAAGCCCACCACCCGCTTCAGGAAGGCGCTCTCGGCGGCGCAGGTCTCGAGCTCTTCGAGCAGGCGGGTGTCGCACAGGGCGAGGGCGATCTCGGCCTTGTCGACGATCTGGGCCAGCTCGCTCGCGCGCAGCATCGGCATGGTGTTGACCACCACCGCGCCGGCCTTGGTGGCGGCCAGCCAGCAGGCCACCATGGCCGGGTTATTGGCCGAGCGGATCAACACCCGGTTGCCGGGGCGCACACCGAGCTCTTCCACCAGGGCGTGGGCCAGGCGGTTGCTCCATTCGGCAAGTTCGCGGTAGCTGCGTCGTCGGCCGTTGCCGATCAGCGCCACACGTTCGCCGTGGCCACGCTCGAGCCAGCGGTCGCAGAGCTCCACCGCGGCGTTGAGCCGCGCGGGATAGTCGAAGCCGTCGAGCCTGAGCTCGGGCCATTCATGCACGGGAGGCAGGTTGTCCCGGGCAAAGGTATCGGCGTGAGCCGACGGTGCGTTCATGACCATTCTCCGTACGTCGTTGTTGTTGTTCGGCGCTTGCGCGTCGACAGGGGATACGGGTCTGGCTGGTGTCTCGTCGCTTTGGTTATTGGTCTGGTTTCTTTTGCTCAGTTCGTGCCCGGTCGGTTTTCCGCCAGTGCGCTGCGGGCGATAACTACTTTCTGCACGTCCGAGGCGCCCTCGTAGATGCGCAGCGCGCGGATCTCGCGATACAGGCTCTCGACGATGTGGCCCTTGCGCACGCCGTCGCCGCCGTGCAGCTGCACCGCCTTGTCGATCACCTGCTGGGCGCGGTCGGTGGCGTAGAGCTTAGCCATGGCCGCCTCGCGGGTGACTCTTTCGGCCCCCATGTCCTTGGTCCAGGCGGCGCGGTAGACCAGCAGGGCGGCGGCATCCACGTCCAGCGCCATCTCGGCCAGGTGGCCCTGGACCATCTGCAGGTCGGCCAGGCTGGCGCCGAACAGCTCGCGGTTCCTGGCACGATCGAGCGATTCGTCCAGCGCGCGGCGGGCGAAGCCCAGCGCGGCGGCGCCCACCGTGGAGCGGAACACGTCGAGCACCGACATGGCGATGCGAAAGCCCTGGCCGGGCTGGCCGATCATGGCGCTGGCCGGCAGACGCATGTCGCTGAAGCCGAGCCGCGCCAGCGGATGCGGCGAGATCGTCTCGAGCCGTTCGCGGATCTCGAGCCCCGGCGTGTCGGCCGGTACCAGGAAGCAGGAGAGTCCCTTGGCCCCCGGCCCCTCGCCGGTGCGGGCGAACAGGGTGTACACGTCGGCGATGCCGCCGTTGGAGATCCAGGTCTTCTCGCCGTTGATGCGGTAACCGTCGCCGTCGCGTTCGGCCAGGGTGTCGAGCTGGGCCACGTCGGAGCCGGAGCGCGGCTCGGTAAGGGCAAAGGCAGCCAGCGCCTCGCCGCGGCGGGTCCTGTCCAGCCACTGCTTCTGCTCGGCGCTGCCGAACAGGCTGATCGCACCGGTGCCCAGGCCCTGCATGGCGAAGGCGAAGTCGGCCAGGCCGTCGTGGCGGGCCAGGGTCTCGCGGATCAGGCACAGGCTGCGCACGTCGATGCCGTCCCCCGCGGTGCCCTCGAGGAAGCCCGCCCGGCCCAGGTCGCGCACCAGTTGAATGCAGGTGGCGTCGACGTCGCCGTGGTCGCGGGGCAGCTCGTGCCGGCACCACGCCTCCAGGCGCTTGGCCAGGTCGCGATGGCGGGCCTCGAAGAAGGGCCAGTGGAGAAAGCTCGTATCGCTCATCAATCCCCCTCGAAGACCGGCTTCTGTTTGGCGGCGAAGGCGCGATAGGCGCGTTCGAAGTCACGGGTCTGCATGCAGATCGCCTGGGCCTGGGCCTCGGCCTCGATGGCCTGCTCCAGGCTCATCGACCACTCCTGGTTGAGCTGGGTCTTGGTGATGCCGTGGGCGAAGGTGGGCCCCTGGGCCAGGCGGGTGGCATAGGCGATGGCCTCGGCTTCCAGCGCGTCGGGCTCGACCAGACGGTTGTAGAAGCCCCATTGATGGCCCTCTTCCGCGTTCATGCTGCGTCCGCTGTAGAGCAGGTCGGCGGCGCGGCCCTGACCGATGATGCGCGGCAACATGGCGCAAGCGCCCATGTCGCAGCCGGCCAGGCCCACCCGGGTGAAGAGAAAGGCGGTGCTGGCCCGGGGCGTGGCGAAGCGGATGTCCGAGGCCATGGCGATGATCGCGCCGGCACCGACGCAGACGCCGTCCACCGCGCTGATCACCGGCTTGCCGCAGTGGATCATCGCCTTGACCAGGTCGCCGGTCATGCGGGTGAATTCGAGCAGCCCCTTCATGTCGCGGCCCACCAGCGGGGCGATTATCTCGTGGACGTCGCCGCCGGAGCAGAAGTTGCCGCCGTTGGCGGCGAACACCACCGCCTTGACGTCCTCGGCGTAGACCAGGTCGCGGAAGGTGTCGCGCAGCTCGGCGTAGCTGTCGAAGGTGAGCGGGTTCTTGCGCTCGGGGCGATCGAGGCGGATCACCGCCACTTCGCCCTCCATGCGCCACAGGAAATGCCTGGGCGTCAGGTCGGCCAGTTTCATCGTGGTTGTGCTCCCGTGTCGGCCGGCAAGCGGTGCAGCAGCTCGCCGATGTGATGGGCATCCTCGGCATCGACGCCATCCAGCAGTTCGTTGACCCAGCCCTCGTGGGCCTTGGCCATGACGGTGAAGGCGTCGCACCCGGCGCTGGTCAGGCGTACCAGGGTGGCGCGGCGGTCGCCCTCGATGGCGATGCGCTCCACCAGGCCGTCCTCGGCCAGGCGGTCGACGATGCCGGTGACGTTGCCGTTGGAGACGCGCAGCCGCTTGGAGAGTTCGTTCATCTTCAGCCCCTCGCGGTCGCGATAGAGCGCGGCCATGACGTCGAAGCGCGGCAGGGTGGAGTCGAACTCCAGGCGCAGCTTCTCGCGCAGCGCCGCCTCCACCTGGCGGGTCACTCGGAGCATGCGCAGCCACAGGCGCAGGCGCTCCTTGCTCAAGGTCTCGGGTGTGGCCAAGGGAGCGCTCATGTCTCGCCTCCCGAGATGGAAATCGCCTGGCCGTGGATGGCGCCGCTGTGCGGGCCGCACAGCCACAGCGCGGTGGCGGTGACCTCGGCGGGCTGGATCAGTTTTCCGCTGGGATTGGTCGATTGCAGATGAGCGCGGGCCTGCGCCGGGCTCTGCCCGGTCTTGGCCACGATGGTGGCAACACTGGCCTCGAGCAGCGGGGTCTCGGTGAAGCCGGGGCACAGCGCGTTGACGGTGATGTCGCGTTCCGCCACCTCCTGGGCCAGGGCGCGCACCAGCCCTACCACACCGTGCTTGGCAGCACAGTAGGGTGCCACGTAGGCGTAGCCCTTGAGCCCGGCGGTGGAGGCCACGGCGATCAGCCGGCCGCCGTCGCGCACGCGCTTGAGGCCCTCGCGCAGGGTCAGGAATACGCCGGTCAGGTTGACGTCGAGCATGCGCTGCCACTGGTCGAGCCCGGTCCTGGCCAGCGGCGCGCTTTCGGCGGCCCCGGCATTGGCGATCACGATATCGACCTCCCCCAAGCGTTCGAACAGGGCGACCATATCGGCCTCGCGGGTGACGTCGGCGATCTCGCAGGCGATGGCCGGGTGGCGGCAGGCCGTGGCTTCCAGCGGCTCACGGCGGCGCCCGATGATGGTGACGTCCGCGCCGGCCTCGGCAAAGGCCAGCGCCATGTCGGCGCCGATGCCGCTGCCGCCGCCGGTGATCACGACGCGTTTTCCGATCAGTCGGTCCATGATCACATCCATCCTTCGCCGCGCTCGGCCAGACGCTGCAGTTGATCGCGCCCGGCACCATAGGGCGCCGGCCAGTCGCATTCGCGGTCGCCGATGCCGGCAGCGGCATGCAGCGTCCAGTAGGGATCGGCCAGGTGCGGTCGGGCCAGGCACACCAGGTCGGCGCGGCCGGCCATCAGAATCGAGTTGACGTGATCGGCCTGGTAGATGTTGCCCACCGCCATGGTGGCCATGCCGGTCTCGTTGCGGATGCGGTCGGAGAAGGGTGTCTGGAACATGCGTCCGTAGACCGGCCGCGCACGGGTCGAGGTCTGCCCGGCGGAGACGTCGACGATGTCCACCTCGGCGGCCTGCAACAGGCGGGCGATCTCGACCGCCTCATCGGGGGTGACACCCTCGTCGCCGACCCAGTCGTTGGCCGAGATGCGCACCGAGAGCGGCTTGTGGGCCGGCCAGGCGGCGCGCACCGCGCGGATCACCTCCAGCGGATAGCGCATGCGGTTCTCGAGCGAGCCGCCGTATTCGTCGTCGCGGCGGTTGGTCAGCGGCGTGATGAACGAGGAGAGCAGGTAGCCGTGGGCGGCATGCACCTCGAGCATGTCGAAGCCGGCACGCTCGGCCATTTTCGCTGCGGCGACGAACTCGTCGCGCACCCGCTCCATGTCGGCGCGGTCCATGGCCTTGGGCACCTGATTGCGCGCCGACCAGGGCACGGCGGAGGCCGCCATGATCGGCCAGTTGCCCTCGGGCAGCGGTGCGTCCATGTCCTGCCAGCCGAGCTGGGTCGAGCCCTTGGGGCCGGAGTGACCGATCTGGGCGCACAGCTTGGCGGACGTTTCGGCATGAACGAAATCGCACAGCCGCTGCCATGCCGCTTCGTGCTCGGGGGCATAGAGCCCCGGGCAACCGGGGGTGATACGCCCCACCGGCGAGACGCAGGTCATCTCGGTGTAGACCAGCCCGGCGCCGCCCTTGGCGCGCTCGGCGTAGTGCACGAAGTGCCAGTCGCTGGGGCAACCGTCCACCGCCTTGTACTGGGCCATGGGCGAGACCACCACCCGGTTGACGAGCCGCATGTCGCGCAGCCGGTAGGGGGCGAACATCGGCGCCCGTGCACTGCCCTCGTTGCCGGCTCGGGCCTGGAACCAGCGCTCGGCGCTCTCCAGCCAGGCCGGGTCGCGCAGGCGCAGGTTCTCGTGGCTGATGCGCTGGGAGCGGGTCAGCAGCGAGTAGTTGAACTGTACCGGGTCGAGATCCAGGTAGCGCTCCACCTGCTCGAACCACTCGGTGGAGTTGCGCGCCGCCGACTGCAGGCGCAGCACCTCCAGGCGGCGCTCCTCCTCGTAGCGGGCGAAGGCGCTGGCCATGTCGGGCTCGCTGTGCAGGTAGTCGGCCAACGCGATGGCGCTCTCCAGCGCCAGCTTGGTGCCCGAACCGATGGAAAAGTGGGCGGTGGCGGCGGCATCGCCCATCAGCACCACGTTGTCGAAGCTCCAGCGCGCGCACAGCACCCGGGGGAAGTTGATCCATGCCGAGCCGCGAATATGGTTGGCGTTGCTCATCAGCGCGTGGCCGTCGAGGTGCCTGGCGAAGATGCGCTCGCATACCGCGATGGACGCCTGTTGGCTCATCTCGCCGAAGCCGAAGGCCTGCCAGGTGGCTTCGCTGCACTCGACGATGAAGGTCGCGGTATCGGCGTCGAACTGGTAGGCGTGAGCCCACACCCAGCCGTGCTCGGTCTTCTCGAAGATGAAGGTGAAAGCGTCGTTGAAGGTCTGGTGAGTGCCGAGCCAGACGAACTTGCAGGCACGCACGTCGATGTCGGGCTGGAAGTGCTCGGCATAGCGCTGCCGGGTGCGCGAGTTGAGGCCGTCGGCGGCCAGCACCAGGTCGAACTCGCGGCGCAGTTCGTCGATGGCGGCTTCGGGCACGTCACTCTCGAAACGCAGCTCGATGTCGAGCTCCCGGGCGCGTGCCTGCAGCAGCAACAGCAGTTGGCGACGGCCGATACCGCAGAAGCCATGACCGGTGGAGACGGTCTTGACGCCGTCGTGGATCACGGCGATGTCGTCCCAGTAGGCGAAGTGCTCGCGGATGCGCGCAGCACTCACGGCATCGTTGGCGGCCAGGTTGTCCAGGGTCTCGTCGGAGAGCACCACGCCCCAGCCGAAGGTGTCGTCGGGACGGTTGCGCTCTATCACCACGATCTCGTGCGCCGGGTCGCGGCGCTTCATGCTGATGGCGAAGTAGAGGCCGGCGGGGCCGCCGCCCAGGCAGGCGATTCTCATGAGGCGGAACCGTTTGGTTGTTGTAGTTGATATCAGGCTAGACCCGCCGGGGAGATACTTCAAGCTTAAAATTTCAAGCTTGAAGTAAATCGTTGAAGTGCGTTTTTCCCTCGACCAAGGATTGACACTCAGGCTGGCAAGGGCGAGTCTGGGGTTTCGGGTTCGGCAGGGTCCGGGCTGCAACCGGCTTCACAGGGGAAGGAGGCTCACCATGCTGGAAGAGTGCAAGACTGCCAGGGAACGCTGGGGTGGCGTGCATCAGTTGATCGATCGCTGGCTCGACGAGCGCCGTGAACTGCTGGTCAGTTTCATCGAGCTCAAGGAGGCTTGCGATACCGAGCTCGAGGCCGTGGGCAAGCCCCAGATCGATCGTTTCAGCGAGCTGCTGATGGATTACATCAGCGCCGGCCACTTCGAGATCTATCCTCAACTGCGTGAGGAGGCCAACGCCTTCGAGGATCACGAAGCGCTGGAAATCGCCGCCAAGCTGCTGGAGCGCCTGGAGCTCTCCACCGAGCTGGTGCTGGCCTTCGACGCCGACTTCTCGACCCCGGTTCGCTGTCAGCATTTCCTGCCGCGCCTGCCCGCCTGGCTCGATCGTCTCGCCAAGGGTCTGACCGAACGCTTCGCCCTGGAAGACCAACTGATCGCCAGGCTGCACGCAGCGCATACGCCGCGTGCGGAAACCGAAACCGAATAGCGCTACCGAACAGTTCTGGTTCTACGAACCGTTCTCTAGCAGGCCTGCGGGCCGACCCATTTCGACGCCGCCCCGGTTTGTCCCCGGGGCGGCGTTTATGTCTGCGCGCTCGGCGTTGCGATGTCGGCGGGCTCGGCCGCTTCCCGCTTCGTACGACGCTGCCACAGCACCAGCATGCACGGCGTCAGCAGCAGCGTCAGCCCGGTGGCGAACACCAGGCCGCCGGCGATGGCGCTGGAGAGCTGGGTCCACCATTGGGTGGAGGGGGCGCCGAAGCCCAGGCTCGGGGCGAACAGATTGACGTTGATCTCCAACACCATGGGCATCAGCCCGAGCACGGTGGTGATGGCGGTGAGCAGCACCGGGCGCAGGCGCAGGCCGCCGGCCTCCAGGGCGGCGTCGTAGGGCGCCAGCCCCGCGCGGCGCAGCTCATTGTAGGTGTCGATCAGCACGATGTTGTTGTTCACCACGATACCCGCCAGGGCAATGATGCCCATGCCCACCATGACGATGCCGAACGGCTGGCCGTTGATCAGCAGGCCCATCAGCACGCCGGCGGTGGAGAAGACGATGGCCGAGAGCACCAGCAGCGCCTGATAGAGGCTGTTGAACTGGGTGACGAGGATCAGCAGCATCAGCCCGATCGCAACGAGGAAGGCGGTGATCAGGAAGCGGCTGGCTTCCTCCTGGTCCTCCTGTTCGCCGGCCACGTTGACGCGCACGCCCTCCGGCGGTGGGCCCAGCGCCGCCAGGAGGGCGCGCAGCCGCTCGTCGGGCTGGTAGCCTTCGGCCACCTCCGCCTCCAGAGTGATGGCACGCTGGCCGTCGATGCGGTGCAGGGTGCCGACTCGCGGTGCAGGCTCGAGGCTGGCGAAGTGGGAGATCGGCACCTGCCCGCGGGAGGTGTTGAGGGTCAGCCGGTCCAACTGATCGATGCTGCGCCAGTCATGGGGGAAGCGCACGCTGATGTCGACTTCGTCGGGGGCGTGGGCGGGCCGGTAGCTCGCCACCTGCAGGCCGTTGGTGACCAGTTGCACGGCGCTGCCCACCGCGGCCACGTCGGCGCCGAGCCGGGCGGCGGCGGCACGGTCCACGTTGAGCCGCCACTCGATGCCGGGCAGGCTGCGGTTGTCCTCGATGTCGCGGAAACCACCCAGGCGCTCCATTTCACGCCGGATGGTTTCCACCGTGGCCTCGCTGTCGGCCTCTTGCTGGGCGCTCACCTCCAGTACGATCGGCTTGCCGGCGCCGGGGCCCATGTCCTGCTCGCGGAACTCCAGCACCACCCCGGGCAGGTCGGCGGTGCGCGCGGCCATTTCGTTCATGATCACCCGGGCCGGGCGGCGCTCCTGCCAGTCGATCAACTGGAACTGCACCGTGCCGATCACGTCGCTGCCGAGCTGCTCGTTGGGGATGGCGTAGGAGCGGGCGTAGAGCGCCTGCACCTCGCTCATGCCGGCCAGCCGCGCTTCCACCCGGCGCACGATGGCGTCCTTCTCCAGCGCGGAGAAGTCGCCACGAGCACGCACCATCACCTGGGCGTTCTCCGGTTCGACGTCGGGAAAGAACTCGACGCCGTGGTTGAAGCGACCGTAACCGACGAAGATCAGCGCCATCAGCAGCAGTGCGATCGTCAGCGTCATGCCGGGCCAGGCCAGCAGCCGGGCCAGGGTGGTGCGATACAGGCGTCCGCCGGCGGTGATCATCTCCTCACCGTGCACGGCCCGGCTGGCGCGCACGCTGAACACGCCGCCCAGGGTGGGCAGGAAGATCAACGCCATGGCCAGCGAGGCGAGCAGGCACAGGATCACCGTGGCCGGCAGGTACTTCATGAATTCGCCCACCACGCCGGGCCAGAACAGCAGCGGGAAGAACACCGCCAGGGTGGTGGCGGTGGCGGCGATCACCGGCCAGCTCATGCGCGAGGCGGCGTTGACCCAGGCCTGCCGCGGCGGTTGGCCCTCGCGCAGGTGGCGGTCGGCCAGCTCGCTGACCACGATGGCGCCGTCCACCAGCATGCCGGCGACCAAGATGAGGGCGAACAGCACCACGATGTTGAGGGTGTAACCGATGGCCCAGATCAGCAGAATGCCGGTGAGGAAGGCGCCGGGAATGGTCAGCCCCACCATCAGCGCCGAGCGTACGCCCATGGCGGCTAGGATCACGATCAGCACCAGCACCACGGCGGTGAGCACGTTGTTGAGCAGCTCCGAGAGCATCTGATCGACGGTCACCGACTGGTCCATGATGGTGGTGATCGAGAGCTCTTCGGGCAGCAGCGGTGCGGCCTGGTCGAGGATCTCGCGCACCCCCTCGATGGTGGCGATCAGGTTGGCGCTGGCACGCTTGGAGATCTCCAGCACCAGGGCCGGCTCGTCGTCGATGCGGGCGAAACCGGTCGGGTCCTTGAAGGTGGGGTGAATCCAGCCCACGTCGGAGAAGGTGACCACCCGGTCGCCGTCGACCTTCACCGGCATGCCGAGCACGTCGTCCAGCGACTCGATGATGCCGGGAACCTTGACCGGGCTGCGGCCGGCGCCGGTATCCAGGCTGCCGGCGGCGACCAGGCGGTTGTTGCGGGTGATGAGGTTGAACAGGGTGTCGAAGTCGACGCCGTAGCTGTCGAGCACCAGCGGGTCGATGACGATCTCCATCAGCTCCTCGCGCTCGCCGCCGATCTCCACCTCGAGCACTTCGGGCACGCCTTCGAAGGCATCCTGCAACTGGCGGGCGATGGCCAGCTGCCGGGTCTCCTCGATGGGACCCGAGAGCCCCAGGGTCAGCACCGGGAAGAGGCCGACGTTGACTTCGAAGACCCGCGGCTCCTCGGCCTCGTCGGGCAGCGAGGCGTTGGCGATGTCGACCCGCTCGCGCACGTCGGCCAGCGCCTGGCGCGGGTCGAAGCCGGCGTCGAATTCCAGGGTCACCGCAGCGTGACCTTCGCTGGCCTGGGAGGTCATCTTGCGCACGCCCTCGATGGTGCGCAGTTCCTGTTCCATGGGCCGCACCAGCAGCCGTTCGCCATCCTCGGGGCTCACCCCCTCCAGTGCCAGCGAGACGTAGATGATGGGGATCGGTACGTCCGGATTGGCTTCCTTGGGCACCGCCTGCCAGGCGGCAAGGCCCGCCAGCAGCAGCGCCAGCAGCAACAGCAGGGTGGTGCGCGACCGGTCCAGTGCGGCCTCGATCAGGGTGCGCATGATCAGGGGGTCTCCTGCTCTGCGCGCTCGCCGCTTGTGTCGTCTTCGCTGGCGCTGGCTTCAGCGGCACCGTCGTCGGTCTCACTTGGCGCCGGTACGGCGATGACCTCATCGCCGGGGGCGACGAAGCCGCTGCCCAGGGTGATCAGGCGAATCGTCTCGGGTAGCCCGGCCACCCGGGCCTGGGTGGCGTCGGCGGCGACCAGGCTGACGGGGGTGCTCACCACCCGGTCCGCCTCGTCCAGATGCTTGACCCGCAGCCGGCCCTCATCGTCCAGCTCGAGCAGCGCGGGGGAGAAGTGATGTACCTCGCGCTCGGGCAGGGTGATCGCCAGGGTCGCGCTGGCGCCGGCCAGACGCCGCCGCTCGGCGTTGTCGAACTCGGCTTCGATATAGAAGGAGCGAGTGGACTCGTCGGCACGGCTGGCGACGTGGGTCAGTTCGCCAGCGAGGCGACTGCCGTCCAGCAGGCGCGCTTCGACGGGCAGCCCGGGAGCAAGGTCGGGCGCATCGCGCTGGGCCACCCAGGCGCTGGCCTTGAGACGGCGGTCGTCGACCAGGCGGGCATAGGGGTCGCCGATCTGCAGCACCTCGCCGAGCTCCACGTGAAGGCGGTCCACGACGCCGTCGAAGGGGGCCGCAGGGCGCGTCTCCTCCAGCGCCTGGCGCAGCTCGGCCAGCTCCGCCGCCGCCACGCTGACGCTGCTCTGCAGGCCCAGCAGTTCGGGCTGAGAGATCAGGTTGCGCTGACGTAAACTGTCGGCCCCGGCCAGCTCTGCCCTGGCCAGTTCGAGCCGATCCTCGGCGCGCTGCAGCTGCGCTTCCAGGGCGTCGCGCGACAGTGCCAGCAGGGGCGAGCCGGCTTCCACCGCGCTGCCCTGGGTTACCGGCAATTCGACGACCTGGCCGGCATGGCGGGTGCGCAGCTCGACCTCGCGAAAAGCCACCAGCTGACCCTGCACCACCCGCTGTGGCTGGTAGGCGACGGCCCGGCTGTGACGGTACTCGACCCGGGGCAGGGTCTCGGCGGGCGGCGCTTCCGCGGTGGGCGCCTGTTGCTGGAAGCGCTGCACGTCGCCGAGTGCCAGCCACAGCAGCAGAGCCAGCAGCACCATAGCGGCCAGCAGCGCGGAAATAGGGGGACGTCTCAGCATGCGGCCTTCCCTGGTTCGATAGCAGGAGTACGGTAGACGAGCCTGCGCAGCGAGTGCTGCGTCGCGCGGAGCCGAGCCGGCTGAATCGTGTAGCCTGCTCGGCTAATCAAGCATTGCATGATAGCGCAAAAGCCGAAAAAGGTGGCAGTCGCGCCGAGGGGTTGCCAAGTATCGATTTTGCCATGGGGAAGCTCTGCGCAACGCAGCGCTTCGCTCGCGCAGTCATTGTGCAGGGTTTTCCCTAGTCGGAGGTCGGATTGAGTTTTGTGCAATGCAAGCATACCATCTTGCGGTCCGAATCCCGGCCAGGGCGGGCAAGCGCTCGCAAGGCTCATCCTCAGGAAATGCTGAACGATTCGCTCGCGCAGCCATTCGTAGCAGCGTTTTCCTCACGGCGGCTCAACCGAAGGAGCAACGATGAAAGATCCCGTACGTATTGCCATTACCGGCGGTGCCGGCCAGATCAGCTACTCCCTTATCTTCCGTATTGCCGCAGGCGACATGCTGGGCCCGGATCAGCCCGTCATTCTCCAGCTGCTCGAGATTCCCCAGGCCATGGACGCGCTCAACGGCGTGGTCATGGAAGTGAACGACTGCGCCTTTCCGCTGGTGCAGGACATCGTCGCCACCGACGACCCCAACGTCGCCTTCAAGGATGTCGATTTCGCCCTGCTGGTCGGCGCTCGTCCGCGCGGCCCGGGCATGGAGCGCAAGGACCTGCTGGAAGCCAACGCGGCGATTTTCTCCGTGCAGGGCAAGGCGCTCAACGACAATGCCAGCCGCAACGTGCGCGTGCTGGTGGTGGGCAACCCGGCCAACACCAACGCCCTGATCGCTTCCTGCAACGCCCCGGATCTCGATCCGCGCCAGTTCACCGCGATGACCCGTCTGGACCACAACCGTGCCCTGACCCAGCTGGCGCAGAAGACCGGCAAACGCGTCACCGACGTGGAAAGCATGATCATCTGGGGCAACCACAGCGCCACCCAGTACCCGGACCTGGCCCACACCAAGGTGGCCGGCAAGCCGGCCTTCGAGCTGGTCGAGCGCGACTGGTACGAGAACGACTTCATCCCCACCGTGCAGCAGCGCGGCGCGGCGATCATCAAGGCGCGCGGTGCCTCTTCCGCCGCTTCCGCCGCCTCTTCCGCCATCGACCACATGCGCGACTGGGCGCTGGGCACCGATCAGGTGGTGAGCATGGCGATTCCTTCCGACGGCAGCTACGGCATCGCCGAGGGCATCATCTACTCCTACCCGGTGCGCTGCCAGAACGGCGACTACGAGATCGTCCAGGGTCTGGAGATCGACGAGTTCAGCCGCGCCAAGATGAAGGCCACCGAAGACGAGCTGCGGGAAGAGCGCGCCGCCGTCGAGCATCTGCTGGGCTAAGCGTGTAAGAAATAAGAAGTAAGAGCCAAGAAAAACCCCGAAGGTCTCAGGCCTTCGGGGTTTTTGTCTTTCGTCTTCGCTCTTCCAGGCGCGAAGCGCCGTTCTTACGACTCATGAACTGGCGAAGCCGCTCAGTCCCGCAGGCTCATGATGCGCCAGCCGCGGCGTTCGGCCACTTCGCGAAGAGTGGCGTCGGGGTCCACCGCCACCGGATGCTCCACCAGCTCCAGCAGCGGCAGGTCGTTGTGGGAATCGCTGTAGAACCAGGCGTCGTCCAGTGTCAGATCCTTGTCCGCCAGCCACTCTTCCAGGCGCTTGACCTTGCCTTCACGATAGCTCGGGGTGCCGCTGACCTGGCCGGTATAGCGGCCGTCGCGCACTTCCGGCTCCACCGCGATCAGATGATCCACCCCCAGCCGCTCGGCGATGGGGCCGGTGATGAAGCGGTTGGTGGCGGTGATGATCAGCAGAGTGTCGCCGCGGCTGCGGTGGCGTGCCAGCAGTTCCTCGCCCTTGGCCAGGATGTTGGGCTCGATCTTGCTGGCCATGAACTGCTGATGCCAGGCAGCCAACTGCTCGGGACTGTTGTCGGCGAGCGGCTTGAGCGCCACGGCGAGAAAGGCGTGGATGTCCAGCGTTCCCGCCTCATAGTCGGCCATGAAGCGGTCGTTGGCTTCACGGTAGGCCTTGGCATCCACTGCTCCCTGTTCGAGCAGAAACTCGCCCCAGGCGTGGTCGCTGTCGATGGCGAGCAGGGTATTGTCCAGGTCGAAGATGGCCAGACTCACGGCTTACCCCTTGCGATTTGGTGAGTAATGACTTGCTAGGTTTCGTGAAAGCTGGCGATTATGTCAGACAACGACCTCGCTGCTAAGCCTGCCGGAGCTTTTTCTCCTACTGCCGGTTCGGCCCCAACGTTGTATTGATGCGCTTCGCGCCCTTGTGGAAGAATGCAAGCAACGATGAATTTCACAAGGTGACGTCCGTGATCGACGCTGACGGCTTTCGCCCCAACGTTGGCATCATCATCGCCAACGCCAGGGGGCAGCTGCTTTGGGCGCGTCGGGTAGGACAGAATGCGTGGCAGTTTCCCCAGGGAGGCATCAAGTCAACCGAAACACCGCAACAGGCGCTTTACCGAGAGCTGGAGGAGGAAATCGGCCTCACCGCCGATGACGTCGAACTGCTTGCCTGTACCCGGGGGTGGCTGCGCTATCGCCTGCCACGACGCATGGTGCGCATGAATTCGAGGCCGGTGTGTATCGGCCAGAAGCAGAAGTGGTTCCTGCTGCGGATCCGCTGTCAGGAGAGCCGCATCTGCATGGATGGCTCGGAGAAGCCCGAGTTCGATAACTGGCGCTGGGTCAGCTACTGGTATCCGCTGGGCCAGGTGGTACCGTTCAAGCGCGAGGTGTATCGCCGCGCGTTGAGCGAGCTGTCGCCGCGGGCGCAGCGGCTGGCGCTGGAAGGGCGCTGAGCGAAGAATCCGCTGTTCGGTACGAGTGGGGCAACGCAGGGCCCCGTGTGAGCTCCGCCGCACTGGCGGTGCTTGGCCTTGACTCCTCAGCAGGCGAGGGACGACAACGATGGAAAGCAAGACGCCGATGCTCGAGGTGCTGCGCCGGGTCATCCAGGAGGTCAACGGGGCACGCAATCTCGATGCGGCGCTGGCGACCATGGTTCGCCGTATCCGCAAGGCCATGCGCACCGACGTATGTTCCTTCTATCTCTACGATGCCGAGATCGAGGCGCTGGTGCTGATGGAAACCATCGGCCTGCACAGCCAGGCGGTGGGGCAGGTCACCCTGCGGGTAGGCGAGGGCCTGGTCGGTCTGGTGGCCGAGCGCGAGGAGCCGCTCAACCTGGAGGACGCACCGTCGCACCCGCGCTTCCGCTACTTCGAGGCCACCGGCGAAGAGCGCTACTCCAGCTTTCTCGGCGTGCCCATCATCCATCAGCGGCGCATGCTCGGCGTGCTCGTCGTACAGCAGGCCGAGAAGCGCCGCTACGATGAGGAGGACGAAGCCTTCCTCATCACCATGGGTGCGCAGCTGGCCGGCGTGCTGGCTCACGCGTTGGCCACGGGCAGTCTCAGCAAGCCTACGCTGCCTGGCGGGCAGGCCATGTTCACTGGCGTTCCCGCCTCGCCCGGCATGGCCATCGGCGAGGTGGTGGTGGTGGCGCCGCTGGCCGATCTGGACAGCGTTCCCGACCTGATTCCCACCGACGTCGAGCACGAGATCGCGCGCCTCAAGGAGGCCATCGAGTGCGTGCGCGAGGAGATTCGAGCCGCGGGCGAGCGCCTGGCCAACCGCATCTCCGCCCAGGAACTGGCCCTGTTCGAGGTCTACCAGCAGATGCTCAGCGAAGCGGCGCTCTCCCAGGAAGTGGAGAAGCGCATTCGTGAAGGGCAGTGGGCCCCGGGGGCGCTGGCCGACGTGGTGCGGCGTCACGTGCAGTACCTGGAGCGGGTCGACGACGACTACCTGCGCGAGCGGGCCGCCGACGTGCGCGACCTGGGCCGCCGGGTGCTGGCGCATCTGCAGGAGGAGACGCCCCAGACGCCGGCCAACTTCCCCGAGAGCACCATTCTGGTCGGCGACGAGATCAGCGTCGCCACGCTGGGCGAAGTGCCGCGGGAGCGTCTTGCCGGGCTGGTCTCGCTGCGCGGCTCGAGCACTTCCCACGTGGCGATCGTGGCGCGAGCCATGGGCATTCCCACCGTGTCGGGCATGGTCGACCTGCCGTTGCCGCGGCTCTCCGGCGCCGAGGTGGTCCTCGACGGGCACCGGGGGCGGCTATTCGTGCGGCCGTCCGACGAGCTGAAGGCCCGCTACGGCAGCCTGATCGCCGAGGAGATCGCGCTCACCGAAGTGCTGGAGCATGAGCAGGACCTGCCCAGCGAGACGCCGGACGGTCACGTGATGCCATTGATGGTTAACACCGGCCTGGCCATCGATACCGCGGTGTCGTTGAAGAAGCGCATCAGCGGCGTGGGGCTGTACCGCACCGAGGTGCCGTTCATGATCGCCGAGCGCTTTCCGAGCGAGCAGGAGCAGGCACGCCTCTACCGCGATCAATTGGAAAGCTTTGCGCCGCTGCCGGTGGTCATGCGCACGCTCGACATCGGCGGCGACAAGGACCTGCCCTACTTCCCCATCGAGGAGGCCAACCCCTTCCTCGGCTGGCGCGGCATCCGGGTCACGCTCGACCACCCCGAGGTGCTAATGGTGCAGCTGCGCGCCATGCTGCGCGCCGCCCAAGGGCTCGACAACCTGCAGATTCTGCTACCCATGGTGACCAACGTCGACGAAGTCGACGATGCGCTGCGGCTGCTGGATCGCGCCATTCGTGAGCTGGGCGAAGAGGGCGTTGTCTCGCCGCGGCCCCGGGTCGGCGTGATGCTGGAGGTTCCCGCCACGCTCTATCAACTGGATGCGCTGGCCGAGCGGGTCGACTTCTTCTCCGTCGGCAGCAACGACCTGACCCAGTACCTGCTGGCGGTGGATCGAAACAACCCCCGGGTGGCGAGCCTCTACGACTCCTGTCACCCCGCCGTGCTGTGTGCCATGGCGCGACTGGCAGAGGAGTCCCGGCGGCTGAAGAAGCCGATCTCGGTGTGCGGCGAACTGGCCGGCGACCCGGCCGGCGCGCTGCTGCTGATGGGCATGGGCTTCGATTCCCTCTCCATGAACGCCCCCAGTCTGCCCCGGGTCAGAGCGGCCATTCGTCGGGTGTCGATCGACGCCGCCAAGGCGCTGGTTCAGGAAACCCTGGCGCTCAATACGCCGGTGGCGGTTCGCAGCCATCTGTTCGGGCGTCTCAGCGAATGGCAGCTGGCGCACCTGCTGCCGCCACGGGACTGAGTGCGGTTCATGTGTCTCATCGCTTTCGACTTTCGACCCCAGGCGCCGATAGCACTGCGCCTGGTGGCCAACCGCGACGAGTTCCATCAACGACCGACGGCTGCACTGGCGGCGTGGCAGGATTCGCCCGACATCGTCGGCGGCCGTGATCTCGAGGCCGGCGGCAGCTGGCTGGCGGTGCATCGTCGCGGGCGCGTCGCGGCGGTGACCAACGTGCGCGATCCTGCCCTCGCCGTGTCGCCGGATGCACCGAGCAGGGGGCAGCTCGTGCGCGAGGCGCTGGAGTGCCCCGACCTCAGCGCCTGGCTGCTCCGGCTCGCCGGGGGCGAGGGCTGGCGCTATGCCGGCTTCAATCTGCTGGCGGGCGACGGCGAGCGCCTCTGGCATCTGCACCGCGGCCGAGACGAGCTGCTGCTCACCCAGGTCGCGCCCGGCATCCACGGGCTTTCCAACGCCACCCTCGATACGCCCTGGCCCAAGCTGGTCGTCGCCCGGCAGGGGCTGGCGGCTGCGCAGCGTCGCCGCTGGCCGGAGGACGCCCTGGAGGCGTTTGGCGATACCCGGCCGGCCGACGATGGCCATCTGCCCGATACCGGCGTGGGGCTGGAGCTGGAGCGTCGGCTGTCGCCGCCTTTCATCGTCGGCGAGCAGTACGGCACCCGTGCCACCACCTGGCTGGAGTGGGACGCCGGCGCGGGCGTCGTGGTGCTGGAAGAGCGTCGCTTCGGTCCCGGTGGGCAGCCTCAGGGCGTGACGCGGGAGCGAATTGCCTTGCACTGCAACTCGTTCCCGGTGTCGCCATGACAGCCAGGACGTAGCGGCGTAAACTCACCCATCGGCATTCGGCACAGGGACGCACGCCCGTGGTAGCACACAAGGACCGCTTATGGTCGTACCTGATATGGCCTCTGCTGTGGCCGCTGTTGCTGGCCCAGGCGGCCCTGGTACTGCTGTGTCTGCTGGCTGCCGCCGTGCTGTGGCTGGCCACGCCCGATCCTGCCACCTGGACGGGACCCGCCTGGCTGCTGCTGGCTCTGCTGGTTGGCACGACCCTCACCACCTCGGCCTTTCTCCTGCAATTACGCCACCGCATTCGCGAATGTGAGGCTCAGACAGAGAGCCGGCTCGAGCGTATCGAGCGTCTGCTGCTGGAAGCCGAGCAGATGCTGCCGGGTTGGCTGGGACAGCCGGAACGGCTCGAGACCCATGACGACTCGATGATGGGACGCATGGAGCGTCTGCATGACGGCATGATCGAGCTGCAATCGCGACTCGAGCTGGTGCCGAGCCCCGATGCGCTGCTGGCGAGCAGTCAGCGGCCGGCGCTGCTGCTCTACCAGGGGCGCATCGTCGGCGCCAACCTGGCCATGGAGCAGCTGCTGGGAGAAGGCCTGGCCACGCTGAGAGGACAGGACCCCGCGACGCGACTGATCGAGCGAGGCGATGCGGGAGACAGGCTGGTCGAGGTGCAGGTGCTCGATGGAGAGGGGCGCTGGCGCTCCTTCCGGGCGGAGTGGCTGGAAGCCTCGCCCTATCAATTGCTGCTCTTCGAACGCGCCGGCATGCACGAATTCGGCAACCTGCTGGCGGCCCGCGAGCGGGCGAGGGAGGACTCGCGGCTCAAGTCGCACTACCTGACGTTGCTGCAGCGCGAGCTGGAGCCGCTGCTGAAGGAGTTGGCCGATAGCATGGAGACGGCATCCGGCAACGGGAGTTCGTTGCGCTACGCGCACCTGCGCGAGCGTATCGCCGACATTCTGCTGCTGATCAACAGTCTGGCCGGAGAGCGGGGCGAGCTGATGCCCTCGGCCAGCGCCGGCCAGGACGAACCGTTGCGGGTGCTGGTGGTCGATGACGGTCCGGTCAACCGCATGCTGGCCAGCCAGCTGCTCGAGGCCCAGGGGCTTCGGGTCGACAGTGTCGCCAGTGGCCCGGAAGCCCTGGAACAGCAGCAGCGTCTGTTCTACGACCTAGTGCTGATGGATATCTTCATGCCCGACATGGATGGCATCGAGGCAGCCCGGCGCTGGCGCGAACAGGAGACGCTCGCTCCCGAGGCCGGTCGCAGCATTCTGGTGGCGCTCACGGCCAACGCCACCGACAGTGACCGCCAGCGCTTCGTCGAGGCCGGCATGGACGACTACCTGGCCAAGCCCTATGGCCCGCGTGAGCTCATCGATCTGCTTCGGCAGTGGCGGCCGGACGCCTTTCAAGATTCCGCATCGACATGACCCTGTTTCTTTCATCGACGGCGGACTGATCATCATGCCGGCCCCGGTCTGAGCCTTCGGCCTGCAGACCATCGTGGGGCTCCGTTTTTTCGTTCCGAGGTGCACATGAACTATCCCGATATCGATCCCGTCGCCATCTCGCTCGGCCCTTTCCAGGTGCACTGGTACGGTCTGATGTACGTGATCGGCTTCGTCGGGGCCTGGTGGCTGGGACGCCGGCGGGCCCATCGCTTCGGCCTCACCCATGACGATGTCGGCGACCTGCTGTTCTATCTCGCCATCGGGGTGGTGGTCGGCGGTCGCCTCGGCTATGCGCTGTTCTACGGCATGGGCCAGTGGGCCGCCGACCCGCTGTGGGTGTTCCGCGTCTGGGACGGCGGCATGAGCTTTCACGGCGGGCTGATCGGCGTACTGCTGGCCGCCCTCTGGTTCGCCCGCAAGAAGCGCATGGCCTTCTTCAGCCTGACCGATTTCTTCGCTCCCATGGTGCCGATCGGCCTGGGCGCCGGGCGTATTGGCAACTTCATCAACCGCGAATTGCCCGGTCGGGTCACCGAGATGCCCTGGGGCATGCCGTTCCCCGGCATGGGGCCGGAGCCGCGGCATCCGACGGCGCTGTACGAGGCCTTCCTCGAAGGCCTGGTGATGTTCGTCATCCTGTGGTGGGTGTCGGCCCAGCCGCGTCGGCGCGGGCTGGTGTCCGGCCTGTTCCTGCTGCTCTACGGAGTATTCCGCTTCGGCGTGGAGTTCTACCGCCTGCCGGATGCCCACATCGGCTACCTGGCCTTCGGCTGGTTCACCATGGGCATGCTGCTGACCCTGCCGATGATCCTCTTCGGTATCGTGCTCATTGCCTGGTCGCGGCGTCAGCCGCTGGTGGGCGACAAGGCGATGCAGTGAAACTCCATGACAGCGGGGCAGCGAAACTCGACGGGAGCTACGCAGCGATACTCGCCGAGAGTAGGAGTGCGTGAGCGAAGGCGGTAGACTCACGGGTCAATCGATCGACTGCCAATCGACCATCTTATAGATAGAGCCTTGCCAAGATGCCTGACGACAACGCCCAGCTCGGACGACCCGCTACCGAGCGGGCCGCCCTTCAATCGCCACCCGAGCGACCCGCTCTCGAGCAGCCGTATCTGGACCTGATGCGGCAGGTGCTGGAGCAGGGCGTGGAGCGCGGCGACCGCACCGGGGTCGGTACGCGCTCGCTGTTCGGTCACCAGATGCGCTTCGACCTTTCCCGCGGCTTCCCGCTGGTGACTACCAAGAAGCTGCACCTGCGCTCGATCGTCCACGAGCTGCTGTGGTTCCTGCGTGGCGATACCAACATCGCCTATCTCAAGGAGAATGGAGTCAGCATCTGGGACGAGTGGGCCGACGCCAACGGCGATCTCGGCCCGGTCTACGGCTATCAGTGGCGCAGCTGGCCCGACCCCCGCGGCGGCCATGTGGATCAGATCGCCAAGCTGCTCGAGCAGTTGCGTACCAACCCCAGCTCGCGGCGGCTGATCGTCTCCGCCTGGAACCCGGCGCTGGTCGACGAGATGGCGCTGCCACCGTGCCACTGCCTGTTCCAGTTCTACGTGGCGGAAGGGCGGCTCTCCTGCCAGCTCTACCAGCGCAGCGCCGACATCTTCCTCGGGGTGCCGTTCAACATCGCCAGCTACGCGCTGCTGACCATGATGATCGCCCAGGTCGCCGGGCTCGAGCCTGGCGACTTCGTCCACACCCTGGGCGACGCGCACCTCTATCTCAATCACCTGGAGCAGGCCGAGCTGCAGCTCTCGCGCACCCCGCGGCCGGCGCCTCGGCTGGTGCTGGACCCCGGCGTCGACGACCTGTTCGCCTTCCGCTTCGAGCACATCGCCATCGAAGGCTACGACCCCCACCCTCATATCAAGGCCGAGGTAGCGGTATGACCGACGAGACCCTGGTGCCGGTGGCGATGATCGCCGCGGTGTCGCGCAACGGCGTGATCGGCGTCGACAACAAGCTGCCCTGGCATCTGCCCGAGGATCTCAAGTTCTTCAAGCGCATGACCCAGGCCAAGCCGCTGATCATGGGGCGCAAGACCTTCGCCTCCATCGGTCGGCCGCTGCCGGGGCGGCTCAACATCGTGGTGACCCGCGATAAAAACTTTCGCCACGACGGCGTGCGGGTCTGCCACGATCTCGAATCGGCGCTGTTCCTGGCCGACCAGCAGGCCACCATCGATGCCAGCGAGGAGATCATGGTGATGGGGGGCGGCGAGATCTATGCCCAGGCGCTGCCCCATGCCAGCCGCATCTACCTCACCGAGGTGGATGTCGAGGTGGAAGGCGACGCCCGCTTTCCCGAGCTGGACGAAAGCGAGTGGCAGGAGGTGCAACGGGTACCGGGTTCACCCAGCCCGGGACAGCCGAGCTACAGTTTCGTGCAGTACCAGCGCCGCTGAACTGCACATTTGTCAGCGCCTCGCTTGTGGCACACACTAGGCTGAGGCATGGAGCTGCCCCGTTCTCGCCACCCGTTCGATCGTCGTGTCGTCAACGTGAGCCCGCCAGGAGGATGCCGGTTTGATCGAAGAGCGTTCACGTCAACTGTTCGATGTCTTGGAGACCTGTGCCGACACGGCGCTCCATGAGCTGCGCAGCTATCGCGCAAGAATCCAGCAACTGGAGTCCCGTCTTGCCGAATCCGAAGCGCGGCAGCAGGAGCTCGAGGCGGCGCGCCTGGAGCTGATGGAAGAGAACCGCGAGCTGGACGAGCAGAACCGCGAGCTCGAGGAGGACAACGCCCGCCTGCGCGAACGCCTGCGCAAGGGCGAGCCGACCCCGGCGTTTCCCGGCCCCGCACGGCGCGCCCAGGGCCTGGCGGCGCTGATCGGTCAGCGACCGCGGGCGGAGGCCGCTCAGCACGGCGAGTTGCCCGACTCCCAGGCCGCTGGCGGTAAAGACGATATAGACAAAGCGTCGGCAGCCGGCGGTAAAGGCGATGGCGGTAAAGATGGTGACGGTAAAGATAAAGAAGTAGCAATCAAGCCATCGACAGCGTTCGCTCCGGCAGGGGGCGTAGCCGTCGCTCCCTTCGCTCCGGCGTACGCTTCGGCCAGGGTGGCCTCGACTGAGCGCACGACCGACGAGCGTCAGGGCCAGCTTGCCATCGAGCAGGCGCCCTCCGCCGATGCCCTGCTGAAACAGTGGTACCAACGCTATCCCCATACCTTCTTCAAGGGACATACGCGACCGCTCAAGGTCGGCATTCATCACGATCTCGCCGCACGCGAGCCCTGGCCCGAAAAGCTGGTGCGCCGCGCGCTGGCCGGCTACGTCAACCTGCCGCGCTACCTCAAGGCGGTGCGGGAAGGCGCCGAGCGCATCGATCTCGACGGCGCTCCCGCCGGCGACGTGGATCCCCAGGCCGCCGAACATGCCAAACGCAAGCTGGAGCGGTTGCAGAACGAGCGGCGCGAGCGCGGCCACCCGGCGAGTGCCGCCCCGAAGCGGGGCAGCGGCAAGGCGGGCTCCGGCCACAGCCGCGCCGTTGCGGCAGGCTCCCGGATGAGTGGCAAAGCCCGCCCTCAGGCGCAGGAAAGTGCGTCGCCCAAGGCGGCCGGCCCCGTAGCGGAAGCGGCCGACGCCAGGGACACCCCGGCCGATCCCGAACAGCGCCTGGAGGCCAAGCTTTCGGCTCTGCTGGCCAAGCACGGCAGCAGCCGCAAGGGCAGCTGAGGCCAGCCCGAACGAAGCGTAGAAAGCCCGTCGCTTGTCAGCGCTGTATCAGCGAGGCATGATGTGCGGGCTCATCGCTGCCAGGCAGATCGACTGCCATGCCTGCAGCACGCGGTTCAGGGAGCGGGAGCGCCCGGGACCGCAAAAGCAGGGTAAAGTTCCGTCGGGGAGGCGGGCATCATAGGAAAACAGTGTTTTTTCTTATTGCGTTCCGATTTTTCCCGGTATAGAGTTCTACCTGCGAGCATTGGACTATAACAAGGCTTCGCTGCGGTCATGACCGGCCCCCGGCCCTTCCTGGGAAGGAACCGAGCCAAGCACGGCGGGACCCATGCCCGGCAAGCTACCTGCACCGATCACCGATTCGTGCAGTAACGATCGAAACAGTAAGCTAGTGAAAGGAACTATCGCGATGAAAAAGACACTGTTAGCGACTGCCATTGCCGGTGCCATGGTCTACGGCGCCACCGCTGCTCAGGCAGCTACCGTTTACGACCAGGACGGCACCCGTCTGGATATCAACGGCCGTATCGCCATGGGTATCTCCGGTGGCGGTGAGCGTGATACCGATCCGGGTGACCCGAAGACTGGCGGCACTGAGTTCCGCGACGTCTACTCCCGCCTTGGCATCTCCATGAGCCACCAGATCGATCCCGCTCTGCGTGCCTTCGGTCGCGTCGAGTGGCGCTTCAAGGGCGACGAGCGTGACCAGTCCGGCGGCTTTGCCGAAGTGCGTCACAGCTTCATCGGTCTGGAAAGCACCCAGTTCGGTACCGTGATGGCGGGTAACTTCGACAGCTTCTACAACAGCCGCGTCATGTCTCCGTTCGATGTCTACATCGATCGCGGTTACGAGTTCGCTGCCGGTCAGGGCGGCGACCTGCAGGCTCGCGGTGACTCCATCGGTTACATCACCCCGAATCTGCAAGGCTTCCAGGCTTTCCTGATGGCCAAGCACTACACCGGTAACGGCCTGCATGAGACCGGCGAAGATCGTTCTTCCGTGCTCAACGTTCAGGGTGGCGTATCTTACGAATGGGAAGGTCTGCGCCTGGCCGCCGGTTTCGTCCAGGATCGCGATGATAACGCTCTGGGTAACGAGGATCGCGATGGCAACCGTCATCGTTACTCCAACCGCGATCTGCGCGGTGTCGACGAAAACATCTACGGTGCCAGCGTTTCCTACGCCTTCAACGATCAGTTCTCTGCTCGTCTGGGTTACGAAACTCAAGACACCAACGACTCTGCCATCGACGCTGGCGGTGCGATCGAAGACTACTCCGGCTTCAGCACTTGGGGTCTGGGTGCTACCTACTCCGTGGGTCAGCTGGCCTTCAACGCCGACGTTTACCGCGTTCGTCCGGACAACGAAGAGAACCGCACTGCTTGGGCTCTGGGTAGCTACTACAAGCTGTCCAACAACTTCGACGTCTTCGCCGAGCTGCACCGCGCCGACCAAGGCGACATTACCGTCGGCACTCGTGATGGCTTCGATGTTGAAGACAACGACGACAACCTGTTCTGGCTGGTTGGCGCTCGCTACCACTTCTAATCGCTCTGCCTTACGGCAAGTGATCGATAGAAGACACGTCGATTCGTCGACGACGAAACCGGCCCCTCGGGGCCGGTTTTTTTTCGTCTGTGGTCTCATCTGCCGGCCAGGCCGTGCTGCATATGGGCCGCCAATGACTCTTTTCTGATAGACTGGCTCGCCTTTACGTTCCGGAACCCGATGAGGAGTGGCCTTGGAGCTTATCTGGTTGGCCTACGTGGCCTTGGGTGGGGTGGTCGGTATCATGGCCGGCCTGTTGGGCGTTGGCGGCGGCGGCATCATGGTACCGATACTGACCGCGCTGTTCCTCACCCAAGGGGTGCCCCACGAGCACCTGGCCCACCTGGCGCTGGGTACCTCGATGGCTGCCATCATTCCCGCTTCCACGGCGAGTCTGCTCTCCCATCGGCGCCACGGTGCCGTGCGCTGGGAGATCGTGCGCTACCTGACCCCCGGCATTCTGATAGGCACCTTTCTGGCCACCTTCATTGCCGCCTTGCTGCCGACCCGGGGCCTGGCGATCTTCTTCGCCTGCTTCATGATCTTCATGTCGCTGCAGATGCTGGCCAATATCAAACCCAAACCGACGCGTAACCTTCCAGGGGCGGTCGGCCTCGGCGGCGCGGGGCTGGGGATCGGCGGCATCTCGGCGCTGGTGGCCATTGGCGGCGGCTCGCTGACCGTGCCGTTCCTGACCTGGTGCAACGTCAAGCTGCCCCAGGCCATCGGCACCTCCGCCGCCGTCGGCCTGCCCATCGCTCTGGCCGGCGCCCTGGGCTACGTGATCAACGGCTGGGGTACCCCCGGGCTGCCCGGCGCCGCGCTGGGTTTCGTCTACCTGCCGGCACTGCTGTTGATGGCTCCCTTCAGCATGCTGATGGCGCCGGTGGGGGCCAGGCTGGCGCATCGCCTGCCGGTGGCACTGCTCAAGCGGATTTTCGCGGTCATGATGATGGGGCTGGCGCTGCAGATGGTGTACACCGTGTTCACTGCCTGATATCGCTGCTTTCGTTCCATGAAGCTCTTGATGCAGATCAACGGAAGTAACATTTTGTCGTGCTGCGGGACGGCGCGGCGGGACAAGCGAAACGCAGCAGGCCAGAATCGAAGTCTCCCAGTGTGACCCAACGTGAGACCGAGGTAAGGAGTGCACTCATGAAACCCCGGCCCGCCCAGCGGCCAGGCTCCGCCGTGCCCCGCTGCGAGCGCTGCACCCTGCATGCCCGCTGCCTGCCGCTGGGGCTCGAGTTCGATGCCCTGCAGTCCTTCGATGACATCATCCGGCTGCCGCAGGCGCTCAAGCGCGGTCAGGCACTGATGCGCCAAGGGGCGCCCTTCACCAGCCTCTACGTGGTGCGCTCCGGCAGCCTCAAGCAAACGGTGGCGCAGCCCGGCCAGCGCGATCAGGTCACTCACTTTCATCTGCCGGGGGAGATCGTCGGCCTGGATGCCATCGGCGAGGCGAGCTGCCATGGCAGCGTGGTGGCGCTGGAGAGCGCCTTCGTCTGCGAGCTGCCGTTCACGCGACTGGAAGTCCTCGCCGAGCGGCTGCCGGAGCTGCGCGGGCGACTCTATCGTTGCATGAGCCGCGAGCTGCGCCGCGATCAGCGCATGATGTGCCTGCTCTCGGGGCGCACCGCCGACCAGCGCCTGGCGAGTTTCCTGCTCGGCCTCTCCGAGCGCTTCAGCGCCCGGGGCTTGTCGCCTTATCGTTTCTTTCTCTCCATGTCGCGCTCGGACATCGGCAGCTACCTCGGCCTGGCGCTGGAGACCGTCAGTCGGGTGTTGGCACGCTTTCAGGAGCAGGGCGTCATTGCCGTGGCCGGTCGCGAACTCACCATCAGCGACATCGAAGCGCTCGAAGGTCTGGCGCTGGCTAGCGCCCCCATGACGCCTGCTTGACCACCTGCCGAATCGTCTCGGCCATGAAGCGGCTGGCGGGGGAGCGCTGTGCCTGTTGCGACCACAGCAGGCCCGGCGTGCGTACCGGGGTGGGGCTCTCCAGCGGGATGGCTTTCACTCCGGGCTCGTTGCCCAGCGCGTTCTCCGCCACGATGCTGCACAGATCGGTGCGCCGCACCAGTTCGATCATGGGGGAGATGGCGTTGAGCTCGGCGACGATCTGCGGACGCGCGCCGGCGGCGGCGAAGCACTCGTCGAGCATCTGGCGGGTCGAGAAGTGCGGCGCCAGCAGCGTCATGCGCGCGCCGTTCAGCTCGACCATGCGCAGCCGCTTGCGCCGGGCCAGCGGATGGTCGTTGGCCACGATCAGCTTCAGCTCCTCGTTGTAGAGCGGCTCGAAGCGTAGCCCGCGGGGAATGGCCGGACGGTAGGAGATGCCCAGATCCAGGTAGCCGTCGACCAGCCCCTCGCTGATCTGATCTCCCGAAAGCTCTTCCACTACCACCTTCACACGCGGCAGGCGTTGCATGAAACGCGAGAGGCAAAGCGGGATCAGCTGCACGTTGAAGCTGTGGGTGGCGGCGATGCGCAGCTCGCCGCTCAGGTCATCGGGGGCTTCCTTCAAGGCGCCCACGGCCTGATCGACCTGACGCAGGATAGGCACCACGTGTTCGTGAAAGCTCTGGCCCGCCTCGGTGAGCGTTACCCGCTTGCCGATCCGCGCGAACAGCGGCTGGCCCAGCTCCTCTTCCAGCTGACGGATCTGGTGGGAAAGCGTCGACTGGGTGACGTGCACCTTTTCGGCGGCCCGGGTGAAGTTGAGCGTCTCCGCAATGGCCAGAAAGTACCGTATGTGGCGAAGTTCCATGCAAGCTCCGCTGTCGTGGTGTCATCAATCGATGGTGTCACTCGTTTTTATGTAAATTTATCATTTTTGTCCATCGTGATGGCGTCTTATGTTGTTCCAACACAAGCGTTACACATCACGAGCGTGGGTGCCGCTCCGGCATGACTCGCTCGCATCTGCCACGCGGAGCCAAAGCATGAAGATCGGGCGCGAGACAATTCCAAGAACCGCCATCAGCACCTCCAACGCCGACACCATCGTGGTGCGCGGCAAGGACCTCAGCGCCGAGCTGATCGGCCACACCACCTTCACCGACTACTTCCTGATGCTGCTCGACGGCAAGCCGGCCAGCGACGTCCGCCGTCGGGTGCTGGACGCCACGCTGGTAGCCATTGCCGAGCACGGCCTGGTGCCCAGCGTGCAGGCCAGCCGCATGACCTATGCCGCCGCCCCCGAGGCGCTGCAGGGCGCAGTGGCGGCGGGGCTGCTGGGCTGCGGCTCGGTGATCCTCGGCGCCTCGCAGGCGGCGGGGGAGCTGTTCGCCGAGATCGCCGGTGAGGTCGATGGGGGCAAGTCCCTCGAAGGCGCCGTGCACGACGTGGTGAGCGCGCGGCGCGCCCGCCGCGAAGCGATTCCCGGCTACGGTCACCCGCTGCACAAGGATCGCGACCCGCGCGTCGAGGCGCTGTTCGGCGTGGCGCGGGAGGCGGGCGCCGAGCTGCGCTACGTGGAGATCGCCGAGGCCGTGGAGCGGGCCATTCCCGGTATCGTCGGCAAGCAGCTCAAGCTCAACGTCTCCGCCGCCATTCCCGCCGTGCTGCTGGGGGCGGGCTTTCCGCTCAAGGCGCTGCGCGGCGTGCCGCTGCTGGCACGCACCGCCGGGCTGATCGCCCACCTGCTGGAGGAGGCCGAGCAGCCCTGCGGCTTCGCGCTCTCCTATCAGGCGGCGCAGCGGGTCGAGTACACCGGTGAGGTGCCGCCGGGCTTCACCCAGGAAGGGGGGCAGCCATGAGCAAGGTACTCGAAGGCATCACCGTCATCGAGCAGGGCACCTTCATCACCGGCCCCGCCGCCGGCATGCTGCTGGGCGACCTGGGCGCCAACGTGATCAAGGTCGAAATGCCCGGCAAGGGCGACCCGTTCCGTGCCTTCAAGGGCGGGCTCTACAGCCCTCACTACCAGACCTACAACCGCAACAAGCGCAGCATCGCCCTCAACACCAAGGAGCCGGAGGACCTCGCCACCTTCGATGCGCTGATCCGCGATGCCGACGTCTACATACAGAACTTCCGCCCCGGTACCGCCGAGCGGCTGGGGGCGGGTGAAGAGCGCCTGCGCGAGCTCAACCCGCGACTGATCTACTGCGCCATCAGCGGTTTCGGCAACGACGGCCCCTACGCCGGGCGCCCCAGCTACGACACCGTGGCCCAGGCCGCCAGCGGTTTTCTCAAGCTGCTGGTCAATCCCGAGAACCCACGGGTGGTGGGGCCGGCCATGGCCGATGCGCTGTCGGGCTTCTACGCCGCCTACGGCATTCTCGGCGCGCTGGTGGAGCGCGGCCGCACCGGCCAGGGGCGGCGGGTCGACGTCTCCATGCTGGAGGCGATGTGCCACTTCAACCTCGACGCCTTCACTCATTACCTCTCCGAGAACGAGATCATGGGGCCCTACAGCCGGCCGCAGGTATCGCAGTCCTACGTGATGCAGTGCGCCGACGGCAAGTGGGTGGCGCTGCACATGTCCTCGCCGGAGAAGTTCTGGCAGGGGCTGGCCAACGCCATGGAGTACCCCGAGCTGTTGCAGGACGAACGTTTCGCCACCCGCGAGGGGCGCATCGACCACCAGGAGCAGATGATCGAAGTGCTCAAGCAGGTGTTCCGACGTCACGACCGAACGGAGTGGTGCCGGCGCCTGGAGGCCGAGGACGTGCCCCACGCCCCGATGTACGACACCGACGAGGTGCTCGAGGACCCTCAGGTCAAGCATCTGCAGCTGGAGGTGAGCACCGAGCACCCCACGGTGGGCACCTTCCGCACCCTGCGTTCGCCGGTCTCCTACGACGGCGTGAAGCCGCTGGAGGTCACTGCACCCCCGGTGCTGGACGAACACCGCGAGGAAATCCTGGCAGAAGTGAAGCGCCGCCAGCGTTGAAGGGCGCATGCGGCGCAGTGGCACCATGACACAACGATAAACAGCCGGTCGGGCGGCGCTGCCAGCCCAGGCCGAACAGGAGCCAGTCATGTTCGAATTGCCCAATAAAGAAGACATCGTTCCGCATGGCATTCCGCAGACCCCGGACGACATCACCGAGATCGTGCTCAAGGCGATGAGCCACACCAGGGACGAGCGGCTGCGCGAGATCCTCACCGCGCTGGTCAAGCATCTGCACGCCTTCGGCCGCGAAGTGAAGTTGAGCGAGGAGGAGTTCATGGCCGCCATCAATGCGGTTACTCGGCTCGGCCATCTCACCCGCGACCGCCACAACGAGACCATGGTGATGTCCGACGCCCTGGGCTTCTCCACTCTGGTGATGATCCTCAATCAGGAGCGCACGCCGGAGCAGATCTCGCCGGCCCTGCTGGGGCCCTTCTACAGCCGCAAGGACCCGGAGTATCCGCTCGGCTTCAACATCTCCCGCGATACGCCGAAGGCGAGCGACATCCCGCTGTTCGTCTCCGGCCGGGTTACGAGCCGCGACGGCACGCCGCTGCCAGGCGCCCTGGTGGAGGTGTGGCATGCCTCGCCGGAGGGGCTCTACGAGAACCAGGACGACAGCCAGCCGCACCTCAACCTGCGCGGCAAGTTCCGCACCGACGCCGAGGGGCGCTACCGCTTCCGCACCATTCGTCCGGCAAGCTACCCGATTCCCACCCACGGCATCGTCGGCGAAATGCTCGAGGCGCAGAGTCGCCATCCGTTCCGCGCCGCGCATCTGCACTTCACCGTCTCCGCCGAGGGGCATCGGACCCTGGTGACGCAGATCTTCCCCAAGGACGATCCCTTCCTCGAATCGGACTGCGTGTTCGGCGTCACCAGCGCCGACCTGGCCATGGAGTTCCCCATCCACGACGACGGCCAGGCACCCGATCCCGACGTGCGCGGTCGCTACTGCACGCTGGAAGTGGATTTCGACCTGTCCCCCGGTGTTTCGCGTCTGCCGGCATCGCCCATCGATTCATGATGCCCCCAGGCTGAAGCGCCGTTGCCACGCCAATTGCCATAACAGTTGCCATAACCGGTTTCCATAACAACAACCCCAATACGAGACGCCAACATGACACCTCTCAAACACAACATCGTCACAACGTATTGTGCATCTCCCGCCAAGGCCCTGGGCGCCGTGACGCTGGCTGCCGCACTTCCCGCCAGCGCGTCCGTGGTGGAGACCATCGATTTGACCGTGGGCTCGAGCCACCCGACCACCATCCCCTGGGTGGGCATGATTCCCCAGGTATTCATTCCCAAGGTCAACGAGATCCTGGCGGAAGAGGGCGAATACGAGGTGCGCTGGACGGAAGCCTATGCCGGCCAGCTCTACGGCACCAACGCCACCCTCACCTCGATCCAGGACGGCATCGCCGACATCGGCTGGGTGTTCAGCTACCTGGAGCCCTCGCGCATGCCGTTGGCTCAGATCAGCGCCTATACGCCCTTCACCACCAGCGACCCCGAGCTGATGCTCGACGTGATGAACGACCTGGTGCGCTCGGTACCGGAGTTTCGCGCCGAGTGGGAGGACCACGACCTGGTGTTCCTCGGCGCCACCGCCTCGGATACCTACGACATCTACACCAACTTCCCGGTGGAGAGCCTCGACGATCTGGAAGGGGCGCGCATCTCCGCCCCCGGCGTGCTCGGCGTATGGCTCGAGCCGGTGGGTGCCGTGCCCGTGGACGGCACCCTGGCGAGCTATTACACCGACATCCAGACCGGTGTCTCCCAGGGTGTGGTGGGGCTCGCCACCGGCAACCTGCCGGCGCGCATCTACGAGGTGGCGCCTTACGTCACCCAGGTGAACCTGGGCGTGGTGTTCTCGGGCGGGCTCGCCATCAACCAGTTCACCTGGGACGGCCTGCCCGAGCCGGTGCAGCAGGCGCTGATGGAGGCGGGCGAGGCCTACACCCGCGCCCACGGCCGCGACCTGGCCGAGCGCTACGAGAGCTCACTCGAGCGCATGGTCGAGCTGGGCGCCGACCAGAGCACGCCGGTGCAGGTTCAGGCGCTCTCCGACGCGGAGCGTCAGCAGTGGATCGACGGCATGCCCGGCCTGGCCCAGCAGTGGGTCGAGCGCAACGAAGGGCGCGGGCTGCCGGCCCGCGAACTCCTCAATACCTACATGGATGCCATGCGCGAACGCGGTCACGAGCCGGAATTGGCCTGGGACCGCAACTGATCGGCAATGCCCGGCCGGTAGCGCCGGCCGGGCCTGAGGAGTCGGGGCAATGACCTTTTCCTTCAAGACGCTGGTGCTGGGGCGCCGGCTCGGCGGCGGCCGTCACAACAGCCTGTTCGGCTACCTGGTGGACGGCCTCAACGCGGTTGGCTCACTGCTGATCTTCTCGATCATGGCGATGATCGTGGTGGACGTACTGTCGCGCAATCTGCTCAACAAGCCCATTGCGGGGGTGGCGGAGCTGGTGGCGGCCTCCATCGTCATGATCGTGTTCCTGCAACTGCCCAGTACCCTGCGACACGGCCGCATGGCCCAGGCCGACATCTTCATTCAGGGTTTCACCGAGCGTCACCCGCGCCTCGGCCACGGCTTGCAGACCCTGTTCTACCTGGCCGGTGCCTACATGCTGATGGTGATCTACCAGGGCACGCTGCCGACCTTCCTGCGCGCCTGGGAACGCAACCAGTTCATGGGCGTGGAGGGGGTGTTCACCTTTCCCGTGTGGCCCATCCGCCTGGTGGTGATCGCCTGTGCGGCGATCACGCTGCTGCAGTATCTGTTGCTGGCGGCCCAGGCGCTGGTGTGGACGGTCAAGGGTGGAGCGCCGCACGCCGAGGAGGATCGCCCATGAGCGGTATCGAAATCGGCATCGTGGCGGTGGTCATGATGCTGGCGCTGATCTACTTCGGCATGCATATCAGCATCGCCCTGATGCTGGTCTCCTTCCTGGCCATCTCGACCCTGCGCAATCCGGAGCTGGCTACGCGCATGGTGGCCGCGGCGGCCAACGACTCGCTCAGCAGCTACCTCTACGGTGTGGTACCGCTGTTCGTGCTGATGGGGCTGCTGGTGGTGATATCGGGGGTAGGGCGGGACACCTTCGACGTCTTTCAGTGGCTGACCCGCCGGATCCGCGGCGGACTGGGGGTGGCCACCGTCGGCGCCAACGGCATCTTCGCCTCGATCACCGGCATCAGCGTGGCCTCGGCGGCGGTGTTCACCAAGGTGGCGGTGCCGGAGATGCGTCGACATGGCTATACGCCCAAGTTCTCGGTGGGCGTGGTGGCGGGCAGCTCGGTGCTGGGCATGCTGATTCCCCCTTCGCTGCTGATGATCGTCTACGGTGTGCTGGCCGAGCAGTCGGTGGGGCGCATGTTCATCGCCGGCATCATACCGGGCATCCTGCTGGCGGCGACCTTCTGCATCACGATCCTGCTGCTCGCCTACCTGCGCCCCGGCTTCATGATGCAGGGAGCGGCCGGCATGGGCAACGTTTCAGCGCCGGCGCCCACCGCGGGCGAAGCGGAATCGGGCATGGCGCTGGCGCTCAAGCTGGTGCCCATCCTGGCGCTGATGGCGCTGGTACTGGGCGGCCTCTACAGCGGTTTCTTCACGCCGACCGAGGCGGGTGGCGTGGGCGCCTGCGGCGCGCTGCTGCTGGCGCTGCTCAAGCGTCGCCTGAGCCCGGCCAAGTTCTACCAGGTGCTGGGCGAGACCGGGCACGTGGCGGTATCGATCCTGTTCCTGATTCTCGCCGCCTCGCTCTACAGCCGCATGCTGGCGCTGACCGGGTTGCCGATGGCCATCGCCCAGTGGGTCACGGCCATGGAGTTGACCGCCTACCACTTCCTGTTTCTCTACCTGCTGGTGGTGATCCTGATGGGCTGCATCATCGACTCGGTGTCGATCATGCTGATCGTATTGCCCATCGTGCTGCCCATCGCCCAGTTCTTCGGCATGGACCTGATCTGGTTCGGCGTCATCACCGTGGTGGCGGTGGAAATCGGCCTGATCACGCCGCCGTTCGGCATATCGGTCTACACGGTGAAGGCGGCGCTGAACGACCGCAGCGTGCCGGTCAAGGAGATCTTCAAGGGCGTGGTGCCGTTCTTCGTCGCGATGCTGGTGGTGCTGTTCATCCTCACGCTGTTCCCCGTGCTTTCCACCCATCTGGCCTACCGCTACTGAACCGTAAAGACCGACGACAAGGGAGAGAATTCATGACTTCAGGCGTCTTGAGCCAGCCGGTGCTGGACCAGCTGTTTCACGAGGCGAGAAGCCACGCCTACTGGCAGGACCGACCCGTGGACGACGCTACCCTGCGCGAACTCTACGACCTCGTGAAGATGGCGCCTACCAGCGTCAACTGCAATCCGCTGCGCATCCTGTTCCTGCGCACCCGGCAGGCCAAGGAGAAGTTGATGCCCGCGCTGAAGGAGGGCAACCGGCGCAAGGTGGAGGAGGCTCCGGTCACGGCCATTCTGGCCTACGACCGACGTTTCCACGACCACCTGCCGGAGCTCTTTCCCCATGTGGATGCCAGGGCCTGGTTCGTCGGCGACGAGCCCTACCGCGAGGAGACCGCCTTTCGCAACGCCAGCCTGCAGGGCGGCTACTTCATTCTCGCTGCCCGCGCGCTGGGGCTCGATGTGGGGCCGCTATCCGGCTTCGATAACGACATGGTCGACGGGCGGTTCTTCGCCGAGCGCTACCCCAACTACCGCAGCAACTTCCTGTGCAATCTGGGCTATGGCGACCCGGCCAAGCTGCATCCGCGCGGCCCGCGGCTTACCTTCGAGCAGGCCTGTCAGCTGCTGTAGCGCTGATTTGGGCGGGAACGCAACGGCCACCCGAAGGTGGCCGTTGCGTTCGAGCTCAAGCTCTGGGCCTGGGCTCGGTCGTTGCCAATACGGCCTTGAGGTGAGCGAGATCGCGAGAGACGTCGACTTCGACGAACTCCGCTAGCAGCCGCTCCGCCTCACGCTGGGCCGCTTGTTCCACATAGTCGGCATAGTTGGTTACAGCGGCACTGCAGTAACGACAATGAAGCACGTCCGTTGGCTTCGGGTTACCGTTCCAGAAATTGCTGCCGTTGCATTCGGGACACGCGACCTTCCTTGTGCGTTGAAACATTCTGGCCTCCTGCCTGAAAGTTCACCGTTATTGGCCATCTCATCCTACCACGTATCGGATGACCGTCATGTTACCGCTTATGAGTGATGTGTAGCCGTACGCAGGTTTCTTGCCGAGTTGTTCGTTGACATCGCATTCAATGGCCTAGGGTGGGGGTAATGCCAAGGCGATTTACAGGAGTGATTACATGGCTCTCATGCCGCACCAGCCCAACGACCTGATGATCCGCAAGCTGGATAGTATTTTTCCCCTCTCCGATGAAGAGAGGGGCGCGCTCCAGCAACTGCCGATACTGCTCAAAGGGATCAAGGCCGACCGGGAGATCGTCGGCATAGGCGAGCGTCCTGCTCAGAGCTGCCTGATTCTGGAAGGCTTTACCTGTGCGTACAAGCTGAGCCATCTGGGCAAACGCCAGATCATGGCTTTGCACGTTCCCGGCGACATGCCGGATCTGCAGAGTCTGCACCTGGCGGTCATGGATATGAGCATTGCTTCGATCAGCGCCTGTACGGTGGGGTTCATCCAGCACGAGGACTTGCGTCGTCTATGCGAACGATACCCACGTCTTACGGCCGCATTCTGGCGCGAGACGCTGGTTGACGCTTCGATCTATCGGGAGTGGCTGCTGAACGTCGGCCAGCGCAGTGCTTATACCCGCATGGCTCACCTGGTTTGCGAGATACTGATACGCCTGAAAGCGGTGGGACTGGTGGAAGAATGGTCTTTCCAGTGGCCAATCACTCAGGAGAAGCTGGCGGATGCGCTGGGCATCACTGCCGTGCACGTCAGCCGCACGCTGCAGGCACTGCGTGCCGACGGCCTGATCCGAATAGAGAAGACCCAGGTGAGCGTACCTGACTGGGAGAGGTTGAAGGAGGCCGGAGAATTCGACCCGCTCTACTTGCATCTGCAAGTACGGAAGGGGGCCTGAACGAGCAGGTCGGCTTGAACGAAGCGACCGGATGAGTGGCGCCCCCACCAGGATTCGAACCTGGGACCTTCCCCTTAGGAGGGGGACGCTCTATCCAGCTGAGCTATGGGGGCAGCACGGCTGCGCATTATAAGGGCTTGAGGCGGCAAGATAAACCGTAACGGCCGAGACCCTTGCTTGGGTAACACTGTCACACCCCGTCACAGACCTGTCCACCGCCTTCGCTTGGGCGATTATAGAAGTGCTTTTTTCATTCCGATGCGTTATTTGCATGTTCCAGAAAGCCCACATGATCAAGCGTCTCCTTCCCGTTCTGATTCTGGCCATCGGCGTGGCTGGCTTCCTGGCGCTGCGACTCACGCGTCCGGAGCCGGTAGAGGCGGTGGGGTAGGAGCGCAGCCGCTGGCCCTCGCCGACTGTCAGTGGCCATCGGCTCAGCTGAATAGTCATATCTTTATTACCCAATAGAAGATGGACCATATACCGTCATAAGCTGCCTGACGCAGACGAATTTGAAGTTCCCCCTGCCAAGTCAAGTGCCGCTCTTCGCGGCGTCTTCCCTGTGCTTGGGGGACGTACACCGGGAGATGGCGAAGATGATGATAGAGCGTGGCAGGCGAATTCTTCGTAGCCCGGCTACCTTGTCTCGAGCGGCGCTCAAAGGGTTTCCGCAGGTGATGCCTGGTGTGATGATCTGCATCACCATTGCGCTGGCGACCACCTTTATTGCCGATTATTACGGTGGCCCTACCCTGCTGTACGCGTTGCTGTTTGGCATGGCGCTCCACTTTCTTTCTGAAGAAGGGCGTTGCGTGGCCGGGATCGAGTTCACCGCGCGAGTCATTCTGCGTATTGGCGTCGCACTGCTCGGGGTGAGAATCACCCTTGAGCAGGTGGTTTCTCTGGGTGGCGGGCCAATTGTCATGGCGGTAGCGGGGGTGGTTTTGACCATCCTGGCGGGAGCCCTCCTGGCCAGGCTGCTCGGCCTGCATCGAGACCTTGGTTTGTTGACGGGGGGGGCTGTGGCTATCTGTGGGGCGTCTGCGGCACTGGCCCTGTCCGCCGTCATGCCCCGTGAGGCTAACAGTGAGCGCAACACCATTCTCACGGTTGTCGGTGTCACCACACTGTCAACGGCAGCGATGGTGCTCTATCCATTGATCGTCGGTGTCCTCGGCCTCACGGACCAGCAGGCCGGGGTGTTTCTGGGGGCAACGATCCACGATGTGGCTCAGGTCGTCGGAGCGGGATACATGATCTCGGAAGGTGCCGGAGATGTGGCGACATTCGTCAAGCTGATGCGTGTGGCGATGCTGGTGCCGGTCGTGATGTGTTTCATGTTTCTGTTTCGCCAGGCGCAAGCCAGAGAACGCAAAGGTGGGCTGCCCAGGTTGCCCGGCTTTCTGGTGGTCTTCGTGATGCTGGTGATCCTCAACAGCACGGGGGCAATACCTGCGAGCCTTGCCGATGGTATGACAGATCTTTCCCGCTGGTGCCTGGTGACGGCCATTGCCGCGCTGGGGATCAAGACGTCTTTTCAGAAGCTGGCCGTGGTGGGGTGGAGGCCGGTGATTCTGATGGTAGCCGAAACCGCCTTTCTGCTCGTTCTGGTGCTGGCGTTCATTCTGGCTGGTGGAGTCAGCCTTTAGCGCCTGCACTCGCCGACTGTTCGAACCTGGGGTTTCACGCCCAGGGCATCGCATTGTCCTGCGCTATTTTTCGGTGCTTCATTCTCCCGTGTTCTTACCTACACAGTCGAGCGCCGGCGGTGAGGTACCGCCGGCGATCGGGGAGAGACTTCTGCCCGTCCGTCACGACGGGGCATTGCGTGCCGTCAGGAGATATCGAAATGCCCCTGGGGGGCGAACTCGGCGACGCCACCTCCAGGCAGGCGGAACTTGACCGGAATGACGCCCGGGGCGCTGACCACTTCCAGGCCATGCGCTTCCACCATCTTCAAAAAGGCGTCTACGTCCTCCACCTCGAAGCCGAAGTGGTGGATGCCGGGCCCCGTGCCGCTGGCGCTTCCTTCTCGGGATGCCTGTTCGTCATCGTACTTGATCAGGGCAATATCGATGTTGCCGTCGGTCATGTGGCGGGAATAGTGATCCCGGTTATGGCCCTGCCTGACATCACGCAGGCCAAAAACCTTTTCGTAGAATTCACCCGCAGCGTCCAGATCATCCACTTTGATTGCAAGGTGAGCAATGCGCATGGCGTTTCCTCCTGATTATTAAATTTGTTCAGGCAATGCCGCGCCTACGTCGCTGCTTGCCAATGGATTCTTGTCGTGGAAGATGCCAGGACGTCCTGTCTCAGGCATTGGTATATTATATAAATTATAGTAATTTGTCTAGAGATCACACTCAGTCTATTGAGGAGGGGCCATGTCATCGGCGATGGTGAGGGCGGTGCGCAAGCGTCTGGTCAACGGCTGCCGGGTGCTGGCCGGGCATGGTCAAGGCGATTTGATATGGGGGCATCTGTCCGTTCGCATGCCCGGCGAGCCAGACAAGCTGTTCATCAAGCCGGCTGGGCTGGGGCTTGAAGAGATCGACGACGAGCACCTGATCGTGGCTGACCTGGATGGCAACCGACTGACCGGCCGCTGGCCGATGCATGCCGAGGTCTTCATTCATACCGAGATTTTCCGCCGGCGTGCCGATGTCCAGGCGGTCGTGCATACGCATCCCAGCCATGCCGTGGCCTTCAGTGCCCTGGGGGTCCCGCTGCAGCCGGTGGGTCATGAAGGGGCACTGTTCATCGATGGGTTGCCGGTGTTCAGTCAGACCTCCGACCTGATCGTCAATGCCGAGTTGGGGCGGGCTTTGGCGAGCACGCTGGGCGTGGAGCGGGCGGCGCTGATGCGCAACCATGGCATCGTCACGGTGGGACAGAGCATCGGCGAGGCGGTGATGACGGCTTTGCTGCTCGAGAAGGCCTGCCGTGTGCAGCTGCTGGCGATGTCGGCTGGAGGGGGGCTGGTTCTTCCGGCTGCTGCCGACGCCCGGGCCAAGCGCGACAGGCTATACCGTCCAGCGACCTTCGAGACGGCTTTCGATTATTGCGAGCGTCTTGTCGCCGCAAGGGCGAGCACAGGTTGCTCTTGCGGTGGCCATGGGCCATAGCGCTCCACGTTCTCTGGGCGGAGTTCGCCGCGGAGCGTCGGGTTGTTTGGGCGACTGCTGTGCGTGTTCGTCCTTTAGTCGTAGGCTGGTCATTCGCTCTCAACGGCCCCTTGCGTCAGCGAAGTGGTGTTGTTATCTTGGTTTTGTAAATTATATAAAATATAAATAAGGAAAGAGCAATGCCCGCAGGTGCTGGCCGCAGCACCTAGAGGCTCACCGTCAGAGGAGGAGGATGACAATGCGAAAAACAACAATGCTTCTATCGACGTTGGTGGTACTGCCCCTGTCCATGCCAGTGGTGGCCGACACTCAGTGGCCCACGCAGGACGTGACATTGGTTACCCACTCCAGCTCCGGCGGGGGCGGGGATGTGATGCTGCGCAACATGGGGCGTACCCTGGAGCAAAAGTTTGGCATCAATACCGTGGTGGATAACCGTGTCGGTGGCTCGGGGGCCGTGGCCATGTCCTGGATGGCCAACCAAGCCCCCAACGATGGATATACCATCCTGTCCGTCACGCCCACTCAGTTGATTACACCGCTGCGAGCCCCAGGTATTCCCACCTATCAGGATCTGACGCCAATTGCGCGCTTGCTGACGGACCCCACTACCCTGTATGTACACGAGAACAGCCAGTTTGAGACCATCGAAGAACTTCTCCAGCATGCACGGGAAAATCCGCGCAGCCTGAGTATTGGCATCGGTAGTGCGGGGTCGCTGGATCAGCTGGTACTACAGAATTTTGCCAGGGAGACCGATATTGATGTGCGCACCATCCCTCATGAGGGGGGCGGCGATGCGGTCGTAGCCCTGCTGGGCGAGCATGTCGATGCCGTGATCGGTGAACCTGGCCAGGCCCTGACCCATCTGGAGTCCGGCACCTTGCGTATGCTGGCCGTCTTCCAGGAAGAGCGCCTTGAGACCTATCCAGAGGTGCCCACCTTGCAGGAGCTGGGCTACGAAGTGATTTCCAACAAGTTTCGCGGTGTTTTTGGTCCGCCAGATATGGATCCGGAGCTGGTTGAGGAGATAGGCCACACGCTGCGCGATATCGTCAATGACGAGCCGTGGAAGACGTACTGGGGCGAGGGCAGCATGACACCATCATATCTTGGACACGAAGAATTTACCGAGTTCCTGCACGTGGCCAATGAAGAGCTCCGCGAGTTCGTTGAGGGATTGCAGTAGGCTTCGGCGGTACTTGTTCAATTTGCACTCCTCGCTAGCTGGTTGAGCAGGCATGGCCGATAGTGAGTCGGTCATGCCTGCCGCCGCTCTCAATTCGGTATTTCGATAAGGGTACGCCTGATGAATCGTACCAATGTGCTTTCCGGGATCGTCTGCTTTGCTATTGGCGCCTTCGTCTTCTGGCTGTCGGCTGACGTGCCCTCGTTCACGGCAACCGATGAGCTGGGAGGGCGTTTCTTCCCACGTTTGATCTCGGTCCTGTTCATGCTTGCAAGCCTGGGGTTGGTCATCACGGGCTGGATGAATATCGAGATCCAGGGTGGCCAGGTCGGTGGTGGCAAGGGGAAGTCGGTACCCAGGGATGAGGACGAACGAGTCCCGGATGATGAACCCAGCGACGCGCTGACCATCGGCGGAATGCGCCCCGGGACCCTGAGGCTGTTCGGCTTTATCGCCGTCATGGCCGTCTACACGATGATTCTTCCACTGATCGGCTACATCCCCGCTTCACTGGTGGTCTTTGCGGCCTTGATCATGATCGCCGGAGAATACCGGCCTCTACGGGTTCTGCTTGGCACTATTGGTATCACCGCGGTGCTTTATCTGCTTTTTGCCGTTATCTTCGGAATGAATGTGCCAACGGCTTCGCTTTTCTAGCGACCTACTCTCTAGTCGTAACTTTCAGTTTACGGTTAAAAAACAACCAGGCTCTAGAGGAAACCACTATGATAGAGGTTGCCGCAATTGGCGAGGCTTTACTCAATGTTTTGTCGCCATATACTCTATTTTTTCTTGTCCTTGGTGTATTCATAGGCATCATTGCCGGAATACTGCCAGGCATCAATGGGGCTATCGGGATCAGCCTTATCCTGCCATTCACTTTTGGCATGCCCCCCGCAACGGCTCTTATCATGATGCTCGGGCTCTGGGGCGGGCAAAACTTTGGTGGCGGGGTGACGGCGGCGCTTGTGCATGCGCCGGGGGCAGCTTCGGGGGCGGCAACACTCTTCGACGGCTATCCGATGGCACAGAAGGGGCAGGCCGGCAAGGCCTTGGGCATCATCTGTATTTCTTCCGCGTTCGGGTGGTTTCTCAGCACCATTTTGTTGGCGGTGATCGCCCTGCCGCTAGCCGCTTTTGCCTTACGCTTCAGCGCCCCCGAGTATTTTGCAGTAGGCATCTTCGGCCTAAGTATGGTGGCCAGCATGGCGACAAAGAACATTTTCAAGGGGGCTATTGCTACCTTGATGGGGTTGTTGATCGTGACCATCGGCACCGATCCCTTCAGCGGCCTGCCGCGTTTCACCTTCGGTCGCTTCGAACTCATGGATGGCATCAATTTTCTGATTGTGATGATCGGGGTTTTCGCCATCGCGGAAGTGCTGGTGCAGGCACAGAAGCCCAATGTCCAGGCGAAAGTGCAGGCTTTCTCGCGTGAACTGCCAACCTGGAAGGAAGTTCGAGCTCTACTGCCGACGATTTTCCGTTCCTCGGGTATCGGCATGCTGGTCGGCACGGCGCCGGGGGCTGGGGGGTCGATCGCAGCCTTCATCGCGTACAACGAAGCCAAGCGTTTCTCGAAGCATCCCGAGGACTTCGGGCACGGCTCCCAAGAGGGCGTGGCGGCACCCGAGGCCGCCAACAATGCCACCGAAGGTGGGGCCATGGTGCCCCTGCTGGCGCTGGGGGTGCCGGGATCGGGGGCTGCCGCCGTCATCCTGGCTTCGATGATCCTCTATGGCCTGCGCCCGGGCCCGCAGATATTTACGGAACAACCGGTGTTGGTGTATAGCCTGTTTTTCGGCCTGGCCATCGGTGCTGTGGTATTGTTGGTGCTCGGGCTGCTGTTGACGCCCTACCTGGCCCTGGTTATGCGAATTCCCAAACCCTATCTTATTACGGGGGTCACGGGGATTGCCTTCATGGCCGCTATGGCGATCACTGGGCTGCTGTTCGATGTGAGGCTGGTACTGTTCTTCGGTGTCCTAGGCTATGTAATGCGCAAGCTGGATTTCCCACCGGCACCAATGATTTTGGCCCTCGTACTGGGCTTCATGATCGAGACCTCGCTGCGCCGGGCGCTCATCATGTCGGATGGTGACTGGACAGTATTCTTCACGCGGCCTATTTCGGCGGTAATTCTCTGTGTGGCTTTGTTGTCCTTCTTCTACCCGATAATTCGTGAGGTCGTGAGCCGGCAACGGGCTAAGCGTCGTCAGGCTTGATAGATGAAGCTCTTTTTACTCGGGTGCGGTGGCGATAGCTCATGCATGTGATGCTTGTGTCATGAGCCCACCAACCCCCGGGACACGCCGACAGTCATACAGCGAATTCTTTCGTGCCTGGGGCATCGGCCTGGTGGGCGGTGGGTTGGCAAGCTGGGCCGGGATACCGCTGGCCTGGATGCTGGGGCCGCTGTTTGCCGCCATGCTGATATCCCTAGCCGGAATTTCGCTGTCGATGCCCAGCCCCTTGCGTATTGGCTCTCGCGGCATGGTCGGCATGCTGTTGGGCTCGGCGGTGACGCCCGAGACCTTTGATCGCGTGGGCCAATGGCCTTTCAGCCTGATGCTGATGGTGTTGGGACTGCTGTTGATGTCCGTGTTGACCGCGAGTTACTACCGGGGCATTGGCGGCTTCGATCGGCTCTCGGCTGTGTCGGCCTCGTTGCCGGGGGCGATTAGCAATATTCCGGCAATAGCCATACGCATGGGGGCAAACGGGCCCAAGGTCGTTCTCTCGCACCTGGCAAGAGTCACGTTGGTGATTATGGTCGTGCCGCCGCTGTATATGGCGTGGCAGGGCCTCGACGCTAGTCTGGAGGGCGGTAATCCCACATCGTGGAACCTGCTGGGGGAGCATCTGTGGATCCTGCCGGTGGCCCTCCCGGCCGGGTTTCTGGCTCGCCGGCTGAGCCTGCCGGTTCCCGAGATGATCGGTCCGATGATCACCGCGGCGATACTGTCACTGATGGGGTATCGCCTCGCGCTGCCCGAGTGGCTGCTCGCCGGGACCTTCCTGGTGCTCGGTACCACGATCGGAGCACGCTTTTACCACATGCCCTTGTCACTGCTGGTGGGCACCGGTCGCCATGCGCTGCTGGGGACCCTCGTCACTTTGGCCACGGCAGTGGCAGTGGCGGTCGTCATGCATGCTGTGCTGGGCGTTCCCCTGGCGGTGGCGCTGCTTGCGGTGATCCCCGGCGGGCTTGCTGAGATGGCCTTGCTGGCAGCGGCCTTGGGTGTCGACCCCGTCTTCGTGACGTTCCACCAGATCGCTCGCAGCATCTTGCTGAACGCTATGGCACCCTTCGTGTTGCGGCTGTTTGGGGGCGCTAGAAGTAGCTAGCCCATTTCGTTGCGATAGTGGATGGTATCGGTCATGCCGACCATGGTGCGCCATTCCACCGGCTCGCCGCCCAGGCTGTAGGCAACGCGTTCGACTTCCAGTACCGCAACGCCTGGCTCGATGGACAGGAAGCGGGCCTCTTCCGCGGTGGCCGCCCGTGCCCGAACCTGCTCCACGACCTTGGTGATTAGCAGGTTGTATTCCTGTTCCAGAATCAGGTAAATGGAGCCCGGCGAGTGCTGTTGTAGGATTCGCCAGGCCTCGGGGCACAGATCGTCGGACAGGAAGATTCGCTCGAGCAGGACGGGCTGTGTATCGAGGTGACGCAGGCGCAGGGATTCGGTGCCCGTCGACCCGGGAGCGATATGCAGGCCGTGGGCGATACGTTCATCGGCCTCGGCCTGGCGTGTCTCCAGGTAGGTCGCCTCGTTACCTGCTACCTTACCCCCAGCGTTGCGATAGAGGCGGTGGAAGCGGAAGGGCTGGTAATCGCCGTTATGCGAGGTGACGAAAGTGCCTTTGCCGGCCTGTCGCGTCACCAGGCCTTCACTCGCCATTTCCTCGATGGCTTTACGTACCGTGCCTTGGCTGAGATGGTATTCTTCGGCAAGTCGCATTTCGCTGGGCAGGCACTGGCCCGGTTTCCATTCACCTTTGAGCACCCGATAGACAAGGTGTTGCTTGACCTGCTGATACAAGGGTTTAGAGCTGGGTCTGGTCTCATTCATGCCGGTAGGCGGCTCCTGGTGAGGAGTGGTCGTCGCCCGCTTGCGAGGCATGGCGACGTCTGGGTGGGGCGTGGCCTGGGGGGCGTGACGTGATTTTTCCATGGGGCGCATGCCTCTCGGTTGCCGGCTTAAAGCGAAATTTCCCACCGTTTCATTGTATCATTTATTTTATAGGATTTTGAGCGCGATGCCCATTGCACGGGGCTATCGTGCAGGGATGGCTGTTCTCGACAAGCAACAACCGATTCGTTGAGGGTGCTCGTTGCTCTCACCAAAGTGTTGCCATGATCTCCTTGTTATCTTTTCGCTAGGATCGCTATGTCGCTTCCCGTCACTTTTCGCCAGATTCAGGTGTTTGCCGCCGTGGCTCGCAACGGTACCGTCATTGCCGCGGCGCAGCAGTTGCATCTGTCACAATCCGCCACCAGCCAGGCGCTGTCTGACCTGGAGCGACAGCTTGGCGTTGCCCTTTTCGAGCGCCTGGGGCGCCGTCTATGCCTCAACGATATCGGCCGCCACCTGCTGCCACAGGCAGAACGCCTGCTGGATGGAATGGAGGTCTTCGTGAGGTCGGCGCAGGAGCCGGAAGGGAGGTTGAGTGGTACCCTGAATGTATCGGCCAGCGCGACCATCGGGACCTACTTGCTGCCTGCGCTGGCGGGACGCTTCAGCGAGCGGCATCCTGGGGCCGACCTGAGATTGAATCTGCGCAATACCGGCGAAGTGGTAATGGATCTGCTCAGGCTGAATGCCGACTTGGGATTGATAGAGGGGCAATGCCATGAGCCACGACTGGCCAGCGAGGCCTGGTGCCAGGACAGGATGGTGATCATTTGCTCCCCGCAGCATCCGCTGGCCCGGGCTGGCCGCCTCGAGAGGCATGACCTGAGCGACGTGAGCTGGATCATGCGTGAGAAGGGTTCGGGGACCCGTGAGGTATTCGAGATCGCCCTGGGCGCAGATGTCGACCGTCTGGCGATTCGCATGGAGCTCGGTCAGCACGAGGCCATCAAGCAGGCTGTGCGAGCGGGGTTGGGCCTGGGATGTTTGTCGTGGCTGAGCGTGGTTGGGGAGATCGAGCGCGGTGAATTGATCGCCCTGAGTAGCGACTTGTGCCTGACACGACGCTTCTCCCTGGTGTGGCATCCGGAACGTTATCGAAGCCCGCTGTGGCAGGCCTTCAAGGTGTTCCTCGTCGAGCAATCCGACCGGTACCCGAATGGCTAAGATGCCTCAGCCATTCAGCGTTGGGCGGCGTTGCCGGTTTATTCCAGCAGGTCGATGACCGGGCGCCATAGCAGGGATATGCCCCCGAGCATGATGATACCCTCCATGATGGTGGTATGCAGCTTGACCGAGGTGTGGCTCACCACCCAGCGGCCCAGGTAATTGCCGGGGATGGTACAGAGCCCGAGCAGGAGGCCGGCCAGGAGCATGCTGGGCGTCAGCAGGGCATGATTGCTGAAGGCGATGGCCTTGGTGGTGTTGACCGCGGTGGAAATGGCGGCATCGGTGGCCAGGAAGGCTTGCCCTTTGATCCCGGCACCCAGCAGCATGGGGACCAGGAACATGCCCATGCCGGTGGTGGTGCCCGAGCCGATACCGAACAGGCCGGTGCCGATGGCAAGGCCCCTAGGGCTGAGCTGCATCTTGCGCCTTGCGCAATAGCGCCCCAGGGGAACGGCTATCAGCAGGAACAGGCCGAGCATGATCGAGACCGCTTCGCTGCTCAGGCGCACGTATACGAAGGTGCCGATCAGCACCCCGGGAATGGCGGTCATCAGGGCCAGCCCGGTCAAGCGGACATCGATGAGCTTGCGGTACAGCCAGAACCGGTGGGCATTGGCCAGCAGCATCGCCACACTCATGATGGGGATGACGGCCTTGACGCCGATGATCGGCGCCAGTACCGGAGGCAGGATCAGTCCGCCGCCGAACCCCGTCATGCCGCCTAAAGTGCCGGCAACGAGTGCCGCGAGCAGGATGGCGATCAGTTCGCCAGCGCTGAAAGCCCCCAGGGCGAGAAAGTCCAAGCGAAAGGTACTCCGATCCGTTCAGGTGATGCCGGCGATCGCTGCCTGACCCATGATCGGGTTAGTGCAACCCCGAACTAGTACTGCCCGCGAGTCGCGGGCAGTTGACGGCTGAGCGTCACTCGGTGATCAGCTCATTCATGACGATGGCCGGGTGGGGCATGCGCATTGCGTTCCCCTCCCCGGATCATTGCCCGGGGGCGGTCTGCCATGGGGAGCGCGCCTCATGCCTCGCTGGCGACATTGGCCATCCAGTCGGTGAGGGCCGCGCTGTCGGCCAGCGTATCCACCGCCCAGATGGATGCGATAAGGGCCTTCTGGCTCTCTTCGTCCAACAGCCCCTGGGCGCAGACGCGGAATTTCTCCTCGACCTCGCCATTCGTCATGGGGTTGCTCGGGCCGCCGCGATAGCGTTCATCGGCCCACTTCTCGAACGTCTTGCCATCCTTGGTCTGCAGCACGATACGCGAGCGAATGCGGTCGAAGCCCATGGCCTCGATCTCGGGATCGAGATGGAGACTGATGCGCTTCTGCATGTCCTGCATGGGATCGCTGCTGACGAACTCATCGGTGAACTCCTTGGCGCCGGCTTGGCGACGCAGCACCAGCATGGCCAGCAGGGCATTCATGCAGAACTTGGCCTGGAGATGATTTTTGGCGATGGGGTAACGGATTGGTTCGAGGATATTGTTGGCTGCGTAGAAGTCGATCTTATCAACCTGCTCCGGCTGAATATCGTGTTCGAGTACCAGGTTGCGCATGGCATCCATGGACTGATGGGTGACGATACCGGAGGGGTAAGGTTTGATGCTGACGCCGGGCGAGACGATGGTGAAGGTCTTGCCGAAGCCTTGGCTCAGTTTCTCTTCGGAGTAGCCGCCACCCAGCACCTGGAGGAAGCCCCAGCGCCCATCGAGGGCGGTCGGGTCGGCGGTGAAGCCGCGCTTGGCCAGCATGGCCGCCGTCACCCCGTTCTCGGCGGCACGGCCCACATGCAGCGGCTTGGTCATGGTACCGAAGTTACAGCGGATGCCGGCGGCGAAGCTGGCGGCGATGCCCAGAGCATTGGCCACCTGGTCATCGGTCAGTTGCAACAGCTTGGCGGCGGCGGCGCAAGCGCCGAAGGTACCAACCGTACCGCTGGTGTGATGACCGCGGCGGTAGTGGTCCGGCAGCATCCATTCGGAGATCTTGGACTCCACTTCGACGCCGGTCTGGAAGGCCAGCATCAGGGCTTCACCGGAGACGCCGCCCAGTTGCTGGGCCACGACCAGAGCGGCGGTCAGCGGTGGCACAGAGGGGTGGGTGAGCAGGCCGTACACGTGGCGTGGGTCATGGCTGACCTGGGTGTCATCCCAGTCGTGGGCATGGCCCGAGGTGCCCAGGATGCGGGCGGCAGCGGGGGTAGGAATACGCTGTCCCTCACCGGCCAGCAGTAGGGCGTCTTCTCGCCCCCCCTGGTAGACGGCTTCCTCCATCAGGATTTGCACCGAATGCTCGGTGGCGCCAGCGGCATATAGCCCCATGGTATCCAACATGCAGCGTTTGCCGATTTCCAGGGCTTCGGCGGGAAGGTCGGCAAAGGTCACGTTCTGGATGAACTGTACGGCATCCTGCGTGATGTTGGTTTCCGTGGTCATGGTTTACCTCTTGTCAAAATGATTGCCACCGCAGCCCGCAGGGGCGGGTGTCAGGGGCGAATTGGTTACTTGCCCAGCAGCTTGGCGGAGAAAATGGCATGGCTGCCGAACAGCTCGTCGGCATAGCTCGCCAGGTCAGTCGCTCCGGGGCCGGACCAGTTGCCGAAGCTGAGGTTGGCCTGGCACTTGGCGAGCAGGTCATCCCGGCTCAAGGGTTCGCGCAAGCCGCCGCGTAACTGCCCCTGGAACTCCGTTACGGTTTCACCGTTCTTCAGCTGCGCGACGACATGGCCGGTGTAGTTTCTGGGGTATTCGTTCTCGGGATCGACTTCGAAGCGCACCTTGGCGGCGAGTTCCAGTACCTCGGGATCGCGAATAGACGCATTGGTGAACTGGGCCAGGCCGGCATCGCCATAGCAGAACCCTGCGGCCACCGTATAGGGGCCGCTGAACTTGGCCGCATACGGAGTTGGTGGGCTCTGCTTGAGCGGCAGTGGCTCCCAGAGACGGTGAACCGTACCTTCCCCGACCTGGCAGACGATCTCCTCGACATCGGTGGGCTTGATGCCGCGCTGCGCCAGGCGTACTGCGCAATCGATATACGGTTGGGTCATGGTGCCGCAGGCATAGGGCTTGAACGCGACATGCGCGGCCTCCCAGTGCTGGCCCAAGCCGTCGACAAGGAGCGAGAGATCGGGCTCGATGGACGGGGCAAAGGCCTTGTAGAGGCCGTGTATACCCTCGAAGACGCTGACCGGTCCATGGAAGCCGGCCCCGCCCATCGCCGCTGCCCGAATCCCGGATTGGGCGGCCCAGCCGGCATGCATGCGCTTGGTCCAGGAGCCGTCGGCCAGGTATTCGATGATGCCAGCCGACATGCTGGCCGAGACGCCCAGAGTATTCTTGAGCTGTTCGGCATCATGGCCCCGGGCGACACCGACGCCGATTGCCGCTGCCACGGTGCCCAGCACAGAGGTGGGATGGAAGCCGGCGGCATGAACCCCCTTCTTGGCGATCGCCCCCAGTCGGCACATCACTTCGATGGCCACCGCCATGCCCAGGGCGACCCGGCCCTCGGACAGGCCATAAGCCTCGCCGGCGGCGAAGAGGGCCGGGACCACGACGACCCCGGAGTGCACTGGGCAGCCTTCATAGGTGTTGTCGAAGTCTTCGCCATGGCCGGTGGTGCCGTTGATCAGGGCGGCATCGTAGGGGCTGCGCGGCGTGTCGCTACCGAAGACGGTGCAATTGCCGGGTGTGTCGGCGGCTTGACTGACCGCCCGACCGTAATCGGTATCCAGCGAGGCGATGGCGAGCGCGACGGTATCCAGGACCGTGTTGGCTACGGCGCTGCGAACCGTATCGGGAACATCGTGTTCATCCAGATTGGCGGCCCACTCTGCCAATTGCTCGGATAGGGAGCGTGGAGCGCTCGCCGTCGATACTTTCGTCATGTTGGGCTCCATAATGATATTTTATATAAAATAAAAGAAAATATACCATAAGGCAACGAATACCACAGCCTTCGTCAACCCCTGAAGATCGCTAAGCCTGTAAGATCATCTGCTTTAGGAAGTTCTTGCAGGTAGTCCAGCAGTTGCTCGCCGCGCTCGGCGGGCCAGCCGCCGTAGGCAACGTTGGCGCGATATTTGGCGATGATTGCCTCGAGGGGCAGCGGCTCGTGGACGCCGCCACGCATATGCGGCTGGTCCAGAGCGATCTGCTCGCCATTCTTGAGCCGCACCCGCAGGTGCCCGGAGTAGTTGCGTGGGTATTCGTTGGCCGGATCGATCTGGTAGGAGATCTTGCGCGCCAGTGCCAGGATTCGCGGGTCCTTGGCCTTGGCGTCGGTGAACTGCTCGAGCCCGGCATCGCGCTCGAAAAAACCGACGGCCATGCAGTAGGGCATGCTGAACTTGGCGGCATAGCCGGAAGGAGGGGCGTACTTGGCGGTCAGGGGCTCCCAAAGGCGGTGAACCAGGCCCTCCCCCGTCGGGCACAGGATTGAATCGATCTCGTCCGCGTCGATGCCCTGCTCGGCGAGGCGGATCATGCAGTCGATATAAGGATGGATCATGGTGCCGCAAGCGTAGGGCTTGAAGGCAATGCGTTCCATGTAGAATGTTTTACCGAGGCCTTCCGTCACATGGCGGTAGTCCGGGGTGGCGGTGGGGGCGAAGGCGCGGAAGAAGTTGTGCCCACCTTCCAGTATGGTGCGCGGCGCGAAAAAACCCTGCTGGGCTATCACTGCGGCGCGCACTCCGGATTGGGCGGCCCAGCCGGGATGCAGGCGCTTGGTCCAGGCCCCATCGGTAAGGAACTCGATGATGCCGGAAGAGAAGCTGCCGGCCACACCCATGGCCATTGCCAGCTGGCGGCGGTCGAGGCCGAGGGCGGTGCCGGCCCCCATGGCAGCGCCCAACGCGCCGATAACTCCCACTGGGTGGAAGCAGGCCTTATGCATATGGCCGGCAGCCACGTGGTTAAGTCGGCATACCGCTTCGGTACCGGCGATGATCCCGGTAAGTACGCGTTCGCCGGACAGTTGGAAGCGCTCACCCACCGCCAGCACGGCCGGTATGACCATGGCGCCGACGCGGATGGGCGCCCCCTCCAGAGTGTCATCGAAGTCTTCGCCATGGGTGGCGGTGCCATTGACGACTGCCGCGCCGGCGGTGTCGAAGCCGCGGGCGTGGCCAAAGGCCGTGCAGGGCCCGTCGCTGTCCCAGCCGGCCACCAGTTGTTGCACATAGGGCTGCCGGCGTGCGGACACGCACAGCCCGGCCATGTCGATGAGGTCCTTGATCGCCACGGCCTTGGCCGTGTCCGATACGCTATCCAGTGTCCACCGGCTAAAGGCCTCAGCCATCTGCTCGGAGAGCGTCGGTCCTGAGTGTTCCATGTGCTCCACCATAGTGCCTCCCTTGGTATCGCTGTTGTTCTGGGGTGTCGCCGTCGAGGGGTCAGAGACCTGACATTAGCCCGAAGACGCCGCGCTTGCGCATCCCGCGGCGCCGGGACTCCAGGTCGAGGACCTGGTCGCTGTCCACGTCCAGGTTCACGCGCGCGCCGAAGGTGGTCAGGAACCAGGAGCGCAATGCAGACTCCTTGGCCTGGAAGATGAGCGTCTCCAGGCCGAATTCACCCACCAAGTCCTGGATCAGTGACTCGTTGACTTCCTCGACGCCTTCATTGAGGCCCTCAGCCTGGATCAGCACACGATGGGCGCCGGCCGCCAGGCACGCCTGGACCTCGGCGGCCACCAGGCGCTTGCTGCCGGCCCATGACACCCCGCCCTTGCGTCCGCATTCGGCGATCACTTCCAGGCCGACTTCGCGCGCCTGGGCAATGAACTCGCATTTCTCGCGGATACCCATGGCGACCTGGGCGTTGGAGATCTCCACTCCCCAGCCGCCGAGATCGTGAATGGCCTGGTAGTAGTTGCCGGCCATCCCCTGCACGATCGCCAGCTCGGAGATCTCGCCGGCGAAGAAGGTCGGGATGTCATGGCGCGCGTAGCTCGCCAGCTTGGCGTGCAGCACCTCCGGGTCCAGCAGGCGTGCCACGCCCATGGCCAGCTTGGCGATGTCGATGTAGTCCGCCGCCAGCTCCAGCAGGTCTTCCTGGGCGTGGCGTCCCAGGCCGCGGTCGGCGACGATGGTCAGACCGTCCTGGCGGGGCTTGGCGATGCGGCCGGGGAGGCGTACCACGCTCAGTGCCTTGCCTTCCAGGTGATCCACGAGCGGTGTGGCCATCAGAACTCCTCACGTGGGAAGACGGGGGGGATCGGGTCGACGGCATTCATCTGGTCACCGAGCTCGGCCTCGATCTGCTCCATGGCGGTCAGCCAGGTGGAGAGGCGAGTCGCGATATTGCTGAGTTCATCGTCGGGAATCGTCAGACCCTGTAGCTGTGCCATGACTTTGACTTGTTCGATGCTGAGATTCATCGGTATCTCCAGTTCGCTATCGGTTCAGGCGACGCCCTTGAGCGTGGTGTCGAGGGCTGGATGGTGACGATGCCACGCGGAGGCTTGCTGGAAGGCATGGCCCACTCGGAACACGGTCGCCTCATCGAAGGGTCGCCCGGCAATCTGCAGGGCCAGGGGGAGGCCTTCGCTTGAGAAGCCGGCCGGCACTGAGAGCGCCGGTACGTTCGACAGGCTGAAGGGGTAGTGACAGATGCGTCGCTCGATCAATCGGGCTACCACGTCCTGCTGGTCGCCATCGACCCGCTCCTGGGTGGCCTCGATGAGCTTGGGCGGCGTCACATTGGTGGGGGTGATCAGGGCATCGTAGCGGCGCAGCGCATCCAGGACCTGTCGTCTCACCAGCACCCGGGCGCGCATGGCGCGATTGTAAACGCTGGCCGGTATCAAGCTTGCGGCGGCCAGCCGGGTGCGCGTGCCGACATCGAAGCGTTGGTAGCGGTCGCGCAGGTAGTTGGCCAGGAAGTAGGCTCCGACATCGGCATCGGCGCTCAACAGCTGCAAGGGAACCGCCCATTTCGCTAGCGGCAGGGAGATTTCCTCTACCACGGCGCCTTGTTCACGCAAGGTCTGGATGGCTTGTAACATAGCCGCGCGCACCTCGGGGTGGGTGGCCTCGCCCCAGGCGATCTCCTTGACCACCGCAAGCTTCAACCCTTTCAAATCGCGGCCCAACTGGGCGCTGAAGTTCGGCACCTCTCGGGGGATGCACAGCGGATCCTTGGGATCATGCCCGGCAATGGCCTGTAGCACCGCGGCGCAGTCTTCGACGCTGCGCGTCAGCGGGCCAAAGGTGTCGCTGGTATAGGCGGCCATCACGCCACCGTGCCGGCTGACGCGACCATGTGTGGGACGCAGACCCACTACGCCGTTACAGGAGGCCGGGCCGCGCACCGAGCCACCGGTGTCCTCGCCTATGGAGAAGCTGCACTGGCCCGCCGCCGTGGCGCTGCCGGATCCGGTGGAGGAGCTTGAGGCCGTGTGGGCAGGGTTCCAGGGGTTGCGGGGCTGGCCGTAGGGGAATTCGATGGTGCCGCCCTTGCCGAACTCATGCAGATTCTGCTTGCCGATGAGCACGGCACCTGCATCATGCAGTCGGGAGATGATAGTGGCGTCATGGGGGGGCTTCATCTCTTCCGGATCTAGCACCTTGGTACCCAGGGTGGTCGGTAGCCCCAGGGCATGCATCTGGTCTTTGACGCCATACGGCAGGCCATGGAGGGGACCGCGATAGTGACCCTGGGCAATTTCCCGTTCCGCCTGGTGTGCCTGCTTCATGGCGAACTCGCGGTCGACCGTGATCCAGGCGCGTAGGGTGTCGTCATAGCGCTCGATGCGCTCCAGGTAGGTTTCCAGCAGTTCGACCGGTGACAGCTGGCCGGATTCAATCAGGCGGGCCTGCTCGGTGACTGTCAGGTAGTGAAGCTCGTTGTTTGGCGTGGACATGCTATCTCCTTGTTTCTGGTGTCAGGCGTGGTGGTAACAGGTGCCGTCAGTGCTTCCTGCTGCAGCCTCGCGTTGAAATGTTCTGGCTAAGCGCTGCGGTTGCGGGTGCGCCACGCGGTGAACTTGCGCATGATCAGCGGCTGCAGCAGGGACAGCACCAGCAGGATCGCGAAGGCCATGGCCACCGGCCGGCCCAGGAAAAAGGCGAGTTCACCGCCACCGCTGATCTGCCAGGTACGTATCAGTTCGCTCTCGACCATTCGCCCCAGCAGCAGGCCGACGACGCAGGCGGCGACAGGGTAGCCGTAGCGCTTCATCAGCCAACCCAGCCCAGCGAAGACGAAAAGGGTGATCGGGCCGGCGTGATCGCCGGTTACCGCGAAGGAACCGATCAAAGCTAGGATCAACACCGAGGGGATCAGGATAGTCAGAGGCACGCGAACGATGTTGCCGGCGACGGCCAGAAAACCTAGCCCGACGATCAGGAGTAGGGCAGCCTGGATGAAATTGCCGAAGATGATGGTGTAGACGATGTCCATGTTCTGGTTGATGAACTGAGGGCCGCCGGTGACGTTGTGCATGGCAAAGGCCGCGAGCAGCATGGCCGTGCCTCCGCCGCCGGGCAGGCCCAGGGCCAGCATGGTGACCATCGAGCCGCCCTCCGAGCTGCTGTTGGCGGACTCGGCGGCCATGACACCCTTGGGGTTGCCCTTGCCGTAGCTGTCGGGGTCCTTGTCGGTGCGCTTGGCCTGGGCGTAAGCGATCAGGTTGCCTACCGAGGAGCCTACACCGGGGATGGCGCCGACGAAGACACCGATCAGGGTGCCGCGCAGCTGGAAGAACGGATAGCGCAGCACCGACAGGAAACCTGACAGCACACGTCGGTAGTCGGCACGGCGTGCCGCCTTGTCCTTGATCAGGAATTGGCTGCCGACCAAGGTGAAGAGCTGGCTGGCGGCGAACATGCCCATCATGGCCGGTACCACGGGGATGCCGTCGAGCAGGAAAGGAATGTCCATGGTGCCGCGAACGTAGCCACTGGTATTCATACCGACGGTGCCGAGCAGCAGCCCAAAGCCGCCGGCGATCAAACCGCGGGACAATCGCTTGCCGCCCAGGGCGGCGATCATCGTCAGGCCCCACAGGGCGACCAGCAGCATCTCCGCCGGGCCGAGACGGATGACCCAGTTACCCAAAGGGGCGACCACAAACAGTAGGATGATGTAGCCCACCAGTACGCCCAGAACAGAACTCATCAGCGCCAGGCCCAGGGCTTCGTTGTGCAGGCCCTTGCGAGCCATGGGGTAGCCATCGAAGGTGGTGGCCACCGAGGAGGTGGTGCCGGGGATACCCATAAGTATCGAGGTCACCGCTCCACCATAGCCACCGCCGGTGAAGATGGCGGTCAGAAACATCACCGCCGGAAGGAAATCCATGTAAAGGGTCAGGGGCAGACAGATGGCCATGGCCATGGTGTTGGAGACACCGGCGATGGAACCGGCAATCAAGCCAATCAACAGGCCCGGTATTATGACCAGCCAGATATTGATATCGCTGCCCAGCAGCGACATGGCGCCCAGGAAAGCCGAGGAATCAAGCATGATGTAGCACTCTTCAGAAGAGCAGGGTCGGCAGCGGGTATGGCAGCAGCCAGGAGGCCCCCCCCACCACTACCAAGGTAAAGCTGGTCGCATAGATCGGGACGAAGAGCCAGCCGCGAACGCCCAGCAGCACTAGGGCGAAGATCATGAAGAGCAGGGTGGCGACGTCCAGTCCGATCAGGGGGTAGAACATCACCAGGGCTCCGACACCCACCAACAGCAGAAAGGCGCGCAGCAGGTCCATGGGAGACTGCTCCTGCTCCAGGCCGTCTGCCTCATCGGCAGGCTCCTCTGCCGGTTTGGGGGTGTCGGCCTTGTGTGGGCGAATGCATTGGGTGAAGACCAGCAGGCACAGTCCCAGCAGCAGCAGTGAGAGTGGAACCACCAGGATAATGTTATTGGTGTTGCGGGAAACCTGCAGGGTATCGGCGAGATAGAAACCGGTTACCCCGGCAATAACGACGACCAGGGCCAGGTGTCCATACTCGACCTCTATCTTCCAGGGGCCAAGGCGCATAGCGGCACCTCTCGTGGAGTTGGGGAGTGACTTAGGTAGTCAAAAAGCAAGAGGCGCAGTCCGGGCTGCGCCTCTTGCTTCGCTTAGTTGGGTCGCACCAGTTCCAGAAGCTCCGAATCGTTGATTACCTCGTGCTGGCGCAGCATCAATTCGCGGGAGGCGTCCGGTCCAACCCAGTCGATGCCCAGATCTTGACCCTCATGGTCCGCGATGGCCTCGGGGTTTTCAGAAACCCTCTGGAAGGCTTCGACGATCTTGGCGTATCGCTCAGGGTAGGCCTCCATCAGTTCGGTATGGACGAAGTAACCCTGTATATGGCCAGACACAACGCGGGGATACTCGATTCCTTCTGACTCAGCTACCTCGAGGACATGGGGGGCATCCCAGACCTGGGAGGGTTCTTCGGAGAAGACCATCAGTGTGCGGAACTCGTCTCTGCGAGCTTGCATGCCCTGGTCGCCGATCGCTCCGACGTCGAACTGACCGCCGATGATGCCATTGCGCACCGGGCCACCGCTGTCATAGGTGACGACCCTCACATCGTCACGGTTTACTCCGAGGGCTTCCAGGAAAATGGCCAGATTGATCATGTCCGTTGAAGTGGGCTGGACGCCGATGCTGACGGTGCCAGGATTCTCGCGGATCTCGGCGATCAGTTCCTCGATGCTGGAGAAGCGGCTGTCATTTGAGGTGGCGATGATGGAGGTGCCGATATCGCTCAGATTCACCGGCTGAAAATCTTCGATCTCGAAGTTAGCCCCCTGAACCAGTTGGTTGACGGTGATGTAGGGGAAGCCCGTGGTTCGCATCAGGGTATAGCCGTCGGCGGGCTGCTGGTGGAAGTAGACATGGCCCAGCATGTTGCCGCCACCAGGGCGGTTGACCACCTGGATGGGTTGGCCCAATTCTTCGGCCAGATATCGCGAGATCAGGCGCGCGGCTCGGTCATTGGTGCCGCCGGTTCCCGCCGGGACGACCATGGTGAGCGGTCTATCGGGGAACTCATCCGCGCTCACACTGTTGGCGCCGATGACCATGGCGCTTGCCATGGCGACTGCGGTGGCAAGCTTGCTCATTCTACGGGTGCGGCTGAATATCAATTTCATCAGTACCCTCTCCTCTCGGGTGTGGCTGGCGGGCAGCCATCGATTGTCGTTGTGTGAGATCAGGCGAGATCAGGCGTTTTATTTGTGTATTATATATAAGATACAAAATTGAGGCTGTCAAACTGATACTGTATTAATTTGTCGACTGCAGCCGATTGTTCATCTGTCGGCACTCAGTTGAGGTAGGTTCCACCATTGACGTGCACAGTCTGGCCAGTCATGAAACGGCCATCCGGTCCGCACAGCATCTGCACGACCCCGGCAATCTCCGCGGCCGTACCGCGACGCCCTAGCAGTGGCTTATGTATCGCATGATGCTTGGGCTTGGCGGCCACGGTGGAGGTGTCGCGCTTTGTCTCCACCATGCCTGGAGATACCAGGTTGGCGGTGACACCGTAGTCGGCCAGGTCCCAGGCCAGTGCCTTTGTGAGCCCCATCAGCCCGGCCTTGCCGGTGACTACATGAACCCTGTCGCTGCCACCGGAGCTGCCTGTCATGCCGCCGATGTTGACAATGGCGCCTGCGCTGCTCTTGATCAGGTGCGGAGTGGCCGCCCTGGCGCACAGGAAGGCGCCGTCGAGGATGATGGACAGGATCTCCTTCCAGTCCTCCAAGCTCACGGTCTGCAGCTTGGCTTCCCGTCTCACCGCGGCATTGTTGACCAGGATGTCCAGGCCCCCAAATGTCTCGATTGCGCAACTGGTCAGGCGCTCGACATCGCTTTCGTTGGTGACGTCGGCCAGGCAGCCGACTGCCTTGCCGCCGCTGTCATGAATCTCCTGGACGACCTGCTCGACCTGTTCCCGGCTAGAGCGCGCGTTGACCACGACGGCGGCACCCTCTGCCGCCAGGCGGACAGCAATGGCTTTCCCGATGTTCCTGGCGCTGCCGGTGACTATGGCAACGCGACCTTCCAGGGGGCGTTGTCCAGTTGGCTGTGTCATTTTCTTCTCCTGGGTTGCGTAGGGGCCGCACGTGGTCTTGCGCAGGCGGCGGGATGGCGGGGGAGGTTCGACGGTGCGCAGGCCTTATTGGCCTCTCGCTTAATTTTATATATTATATAACTTTAAGAGTGCAAGCCTTGGATTGACCGCTTGCGCCGAAGTTGCGTGAAAGTTGCATAAAAGCGGCATGAAAGCGGCATGGGAGAGGCCTGATGGCTGCGAGGGCCGGCCGCTGCCTGTGTGGCGGGGTGAGGTCAATCAAGCAGCTCAAAGGGTTGCGACTGGAAAGGAAAAAAATCTTGGCTACTCAAAGGCTTCCAAATGCAAATCTGAATGCCTCGGCTTCAGATGGGCGTTGACATGGGCAACCTGCAGCGAGGATGGCTGCGCACGCTTGGCATCGGGGGGATTGGAGGTGCGCTCTTCATGGTGCTGGGGCTGCCGGTGCCCTGGTTGCTTGGGGCCTTGTTTGCGGGCATCGTAGCCATGTTCCTGGGCGTGTGCTGGGAATTTCCGTGGCATGGACGGGCTCTCGGGCAGGTGCTGGTCGGCAGTACCCTTGGCTTTGCCTTTACTCAGGACGTGCTGGCGCAAGTGGTCGCCATGGCGGGCCCGATACTGCTGGGTGCCAGCCTTTCCATACTGTCGGGACTGGTGACGGCGGTTGTACTGAGAAGGACGCTGGTCGGCGACTGGGCAACGGCTTACTTCGCGGCGATGCCGGCAGGGCTTGCCGAGATGTCTCTGCTGGGCGCGCGTCATGGCGGCAATCCCGTGATCATCATTACCTGCCATGTGCTGCGTGTGGTGAGTATCGTTTGCCTCGTCCCCCTGGGCTTCGTCCTCTTGTATGGCGGCGATTGGCAGGATCTGACCATCGTTCGGCCCAATGGTGTCTCCCACTTCGGGTGGCTGCCCATCACCGTTGCAGGGGCCGTGCTGGTTGCCTTACTGTTCCAGCGCTTGCGCATCCCCAATGCACTGATTCTGGGCAGTATCTGTTTTGGTGCCAGCGTGCAGCTGCTGGACATTCCGCTGCCGGCGATTCCCGAGGCATTGTTTGCCTTCGGGCAGGTGCTGCTGGGAGCCACCCTGGCCATGGAGTTTACCCGTGAGCGCATGTCGGCCCTGCAGACATATGCCTTGCCGGCGGTCAGTGTCACGGCACTATTGATGTCGATGAGCCTGACGATTGCCCTGTATCTGAGCTGGCTATTCGATCTGGATGGGATCACATCGGTGATTGCCATGTCACCTGCCGGGTCGGTGGAAATGGCGGTCACCGCGGTATCGCTAGGTGCCGAATTCCAGCTGGTTATTGCCTTTCACCTTGCCAGGGTATTCATGATCAACGGCTTGATGGGGCCGATTTTCAGTGTCGTGCATTATTGGATCGCGCGGCGTGATTGAGGCGCTGAGAGAGGGGCGAGGGCGTGCGAGTGAGCGGTGTGGCCCGCGGCAATGAGGCCGCCATCGACACCGGATGCTTTTGCGAAAAGATTGGAGATGAGAGGGTAATGGGATGTATGCGGGTATGGATTTTGGCACTTCAAGCTGTGCCGTCGCCATTTGGCATCATGACGCGCCCGAGTTGATTCCATTGGAGGATCACGGCACGCACATGCTTTCGGCCTTGCATTCGAGCAAGGGAGCCCTTCCCGTCCCCCATTTTGACCGGCAGGAAGTGCTGAGCGGGATCGGGGAGGCTGCCGATCGGCAGCGGGCCGAGGCAATTCAACGCGGGCGGATGCGTCGAGAGATGGCCGAGCGGGTCAGGCGACAGCAGGGTGATAATGCACCGCTGTACTTCGACCCCGACATCGTCTTCGGTCAGGCGGCATTGGCCAATTACCTGTTCGATCCTCAGCATGGGTTCTATGCGAAGTCTCCGAAGTCGTTCCTGGGCGCCGACCTGCAAGGCCGGCAGCTGGGCCTATTCACCGAGATCATCACGCGCCTGATGGCGCATATCAAGCAGCGGGCCGAGGTGTCTGCCGGGCAACCCCTCGACCGGGTCGTGGTGGGGCGCCCCGTCAATTTTCACGGTACCCGTGGGGAGCGGGGCAACCGGCAAGCCGTGCAGATTCTGGAGCAGGCCGCCACCGCGGCAGGTTTCGTCGAGACCGCCTTTCTCTACGAGCCGATAGCGGCGGCACTGGACTATGAGCGCACCCTGGAGAGAGATCGGATTGTCCTGGTGCTAGATGCCGGGGCCGGCACCACCGATTGCTCGATGATAAAGGTCGGCCCCAGTTACCGTCATCTCCGGGACCGGGCGTCGAGTTTGCTCGGCTCTTCCGGTACCCGTATCGGCGGTATCGATTTTGATATCAAGCTGGCGATGAATGCCTTGATGCCCAGTTTCGGCAAGGACGTACTTCTCAACAATGGCCTGCCGTTCCCTAACCACTTTCTGTGGGATGCCCTGATGGTCAACGATATCAATGCCCAGGCGCGGTTCTATGCCAAGACGACGCCGCTCGAGTTGCAGGGGTATTACAATATCTGCGCGGACAAGCAGAAGGTTGGGCGTCTGATCCGGTTGCGCGAAGAGCGTCTCAGCCATAGCGTGGTGCGTCACGCGGAACTGGCCAAGATTGCCCTGTCCGAGGCGGAGGAGGTCACCAGTCACCTGAGTGATATCGAACGGGACTTGTCAGTGCCTGTCACCCGCAGTCAGCTGCGCGACGCGGCCGAGCTAGAGCTCAGGAAGTTTGTCTCCTTGATGCGTGAGGTGGAGGCGCAAGCGGGGGTTCGGCCCGATACCATTTATGTGACAGGTGGGACGGCTAAGTCACCCGTCGTGGCGGAGATGATCCGCCTCCATTTCAGGGGAACGGAGGTGGTCACTGGGGATTTTTTTGGTAGTGTGACATCCGGGTTGGCCACTTGGTCGCACCGGATGTTCGGCAAGGGGTAGGCATGGCAAGCTTGGATGATTTTCTGGCAGAGATGCAGGCTCAGGTAAGCCTGTCGGCGGCGGAGCGGTGTCGTCTGGCCGCGTTGTGGCCCGACGCCGAGCGCGCTGCCCGGGATTGCCTTGCGAGGATGCCGGGTATCGGGGTGCTCTCCTTTTCACGTCGCGTCAAGGCCTTTCTTTTCGTCAGCTGGGCGCTCGATGACTATGTGGAAAAGGGAGAGTTGGATCAGGAGCAGGCGCAACTGGCACTGACGGTCATGCGATTACAAAGCCGGCGCTTTCGAAAAGCTGAGTTGATGTTTTCTGCTCGTGCATCCAGGTTCAGCCAGGATGAGTTGGCGTCCTTGCCCGAAACAGCACGGATTTTCCTGCAGGCCATGTGGCGCCATGATGGGCATTGCAGTGACTAGGAGCCTGTCGGACTTAACGCTGATCTACTGCTATATCCGGCCTTTCGGCCAATTTCATTCGATCTGATTCGCTAAATAGCGGGCTATCCGCCTCAACAGATCGATAAACTTGTCTTGAAATCCAAGCCTCTCGTGACGATTGGTCAAACCCGACAGGCTCCTAGGTGACCGTTATGATTCCCTACGACGATCACTTGCAAGCTTGCCCGGCATGCTCGATACCCAAGAGGTCATGCCTTGGAGGCGCCAGTAGCTGATCTACCGGGTCATCGTCTGGGGCTGATCTACGCCGTGCTGACCTGGGGCTTCGCTTCCTGGAGCCTGCCGCTGATCGTCAGGGCGTTCATCCCCTTCTCGCTGATCGGTGCGCTGCTCTCCTGGCTGGAGCATGGCCGGGAGCGGTGGGAAGGGTGATACGCGTCACCCGTGACGACAAACGAGGAGAGTCCACATGGAAGTCGATGAGTACCGTCGTCATGACGGCCTGGGGCTGGCCGAGTTGATCCGGCGTGGTGAAGTGAGCCGGGGCGAGGTGTTCGCTGCGGCCTGTGCGGCCATCGAGCGCGACAACCCGCATCTGCGAGCGCTGGTGCGAACACGCTTCGAACGCGCCAGGAGCGAGGCGGAAAGTGTCGATCCGGAAGCTCCCCTGGCGGGTGTGCCGACCCTGACCAAGGACCTGCTGATGGCGCTGGAAGGCGAGCCGCTGGCCTTCGGCAGCGCGGCCCTGGCCGAGTGGAAGGCGCCGGTGGAGTCGACGCTGGTCGCCCGCGTGCGGGAAGCCGGACTGGCCATCCTGGGCCAGACCGCCACTCCCGAGCTGGGGTTGATGGGCATCACCGAGCCGCGCGCCTTTCCCCATCCCGTCAATCCGTGGAACGCGGCACACTCTCCCGGCGGCTCCAGCGGCGGGGCGGCGGCGGCGGTGGCCGGCGGGCTGGTACCGCTGGCCATGGCCGGCGACGGCGGCGGCTCGATCCGCATTCCCGCGGCCTACTGCGGGCTGTTCGGTCTCAAGCCCTCGCGCGGTCGCGTGCCCCAGGGGCCGCTGCATGGCGAGGTGTGGCGGGGCGCCGTGGTAGAGCACGCCGTGACCCGCTCGGTGCGCGACAGCGCCGCGCTGCTCGAAGCGATCAACGGCATGGACGAGGGCGGCCCCTACCCGGTACCCCGTGAGCGGGGTTTTCTCGCTGCGCTGGAGCGCCCCCCCGAGCCGCTGCGCATCGCCGTCTCGTTGGGCGAGCCGCTGAGCAAGCCGTTGGGCACCCGGCTCGACCCTGAGGTGCGCCTGGCGGTGGAAGAGGCCGCACGTACCCTGGAGGGGCTCGGCCATCACCTGGAGTGGGCCGATCCGCCCGTTGACGGCGAGCGCCTGGCCAACGCCTACCTGACGCTCTACCTGGGGCACGTTACCGCCGATCTGGCCTGGATCTCCCGCGAAACCGGCGTGTCGGTGTCACGCCTGGACATCGAACCCTCGACCCGGGCGATTGCCCGCCTGGGGCAGCACCTGCCGGTACGCGACTACGAACTGGCCAAGCGCGACTGGAACGCGGCGGCGCGGGCCATGGGGGCGTTCCACCGCCGCTTTGATCTGCTGCTGATGCCCGTCACGGCGGCACCGGCACCGCGCCTGGGCGAACTCTACCCGCCGGCGTGGCAGCAGCGTTTGATGACGCTGCTCGCCATTCCCGGCCTCCCCAGGCTGGCGCTCAAGGCGGGCATGCTCGGTCAGCTGGCGCGGGATGCGCTGTCACGCACGCCTTATACCCAACTGGCCAACCTCACCGGCCAGCCGGCCATGTCGCTGCCGCTGCACGTCACCCCACAGGGCCTGCCGGTCGGCGTCCAGGTGGTGGGCTCCATGGGCGACGAGCGTCGCCTGCTGGCGCTGGCGGCCCAGCTCGAGGCCGAGGTGCAGTGGCAGCGGCATCTGCCCAGGGTGGCGCAAGGCGGGTAGAATGCGCGCCACATGCCTTGCATCAGGTCAGGAAATGTCAGACTCCGCTCCTCTTTCGCCTGCCGGGGACCGTCATTTCGACGGCCTGGCCGACAAGTTCGCCGGCAGCCTCTACGGCGGCCCGCGCGGTGAGCTGCGCCTGGCCCTGCTCGACGAGCTGCTGCCGCGCATGCTGGAACTCGACGGCCAGCCGCTGCTGGACGTCGGCGGTGGCCTGGGCCAGCTTTCCGCCTGGTTCGCTCGGCGCGGCCACAGGGTGACCCTGCTGGAACCGGCCGGCGACATGCTCGCACAGGCTCGACAGGAGCTGGCTGGCCTGCCGGTGAGCTTCGTGCAGGCGCCGCTTCAGGCGCTGCCCGAACGTGCCGCCGGCCGCTGGCCGCTGATCGCCTGTCATGCCGTGTTGGAGTGGTTGAGCGACCCCAAGGCGGCCTTCGCCACCCTGGCGGAGAGCCTGGCCCCCGGCGGCCAGCTGTCGCTGATGGTGTTCAACCGCGATGCGCTGCGCTTCTCCAACGTAGTGAAGGGCAATCTGCAGAAGGCGCTGGATGACCGCCTCGAGGGTACCGGCAAGCGTCAGCGCCTGACGCCCATTTCGCCGCTGTGTCACGAGCAGATCGTCGCCTGGAGCCGCGAAAGCGGTCTGGCGATTCGTTCGGTGGCGGGCATTCGCGTTTTCCATGACTACCTGCGCCAGCCGCCCTCCAGCGAGGCCGACTGGCAGCGCCTGGTGGAACTGGAGCGCCGCTACTGCCAGGTCGACCCGCACTGGCGGCTGGGGCGCTACCTGCTCTACACGCTGGTCCACGAGACACGCTCGCCCGAGGAGACGCCCCGATGAGTGCGCAAACGCCGGTCTGCCAGCTGCTCGAGCGCCAGGATTGCGACTATCGCGGCTGGCTGTGGGTGGCCCCGCCGCGGGATGCGTGGCTCGAGCAGGGGCGGGGCAGTGCCGTCAGCGCCGATCATGGCGTGCTCGAGGCGTGGCGGGAGCATGGTCGTGCGGCCTTCTCGCCGTTCGATGCCGGCTCCGTCGGCGAGCCCCCCGGGGCTGTGCTGTTCTGGCCCAAGGCCCATGCCCTGGGCGAGTGGTGGCTGCTGTGGCTGTGCGCCAACCTGCCGTCTGGCACGCGGCTGCAACTGGTGGGTGAGAACCAGGGGGGCATCAAGCGGGTGCTCAAGGTGCTGGCGGCACTGGGGCTGGGCTGTCGCAAGCTCGACAGTGCGCGGCGCTGCATCCTGTTCGAGACCCGTCTCGGCGATGTCGGCATCGACCCGGATGCGGCCTGGACCACCTTCGAGGCCGAGGGGTTGGTGCTGGCCACCCATCCTGGCGTGTTCGGCCACGGCAAGCTGGATGCAGGAACCAAGCTGCTGCTCGAACGCCTCGAGGCCGGGCTGCCGGGGCCCGACAGAGCACGCGACGTGCTCGACATGGGCTGCGGCGACGGCATCCTCGCCGCCTGGCTGGCCCGTCGCGGCCACGCCGTGACGGCGGTGGACGTCAACGCCTTCGCCGTGGAGGCCACCCGGCGCACCCTGGCGGCCAACGGCCTGGAAGGGCAGGCTGTGGCCAGCGACGTCTACTCGGCACTCGGCGATAGGCGCTTTGCCGCCATCGTCAGCAATCCGCCGTTTCACCAGGAGCGCAGTATCGACTACGGTCCCGCTGGGCGCCTGATTCGCGAGGCACCGGCGCACCTGCAGCCGGGCGGGCAGCTGTGGCTCGTCGCCAACGCCTTCCTGCCCTATCCGGACCTGCTCGAGAGCGCCTTCGGGGGCTTCCAGATCGTTGCCGACGACCGGCGTTTTCGGGTTTATACGACGAAGCAGGCAATACGCTAAGAAGTGTCGTCAGGCGACACGCCCATGGTGCTGGGCCGTGTCGCCTCGACCGGCAATGAGCCCTTCCACGGAAATGTCTTCATCCAGATCGTCCCAGTGCAAGCCCTTTCCGGAATAGCTGATACGACACTGCTTGCGCTCTTCAGCACTGGCATGCAGGAGGCGGGGGAACCATGCCAATGGGATGCCGAGGGTCCGACCGTCGCTGAGTTCGACCCACATGGTGTGTTCGTCAAAGCTGACGGTCTTGGCAGAAATGCTCATTCCAGGCCCTCTCGATCTCGCTACGGTGTTCTTCAACTAACTGCATGAGCTGTGCAAGTTGCTTTCTATTGTAGCCACTGCTGTTGGCGATAGCGATTTGCGGCAGCACCCATATCTTGGCTTCACCGTCTCCGCTCTCGGCATGGATGTGCATGGGTTCCAGAGGATTTCCTTCATTCGAGTAAAAGAAGAAGCGAATTCCCTTGTAGCGGAAAACGACGGGCATCGTACCGTCTCCATGTTCTATAGCTGTGGGCTCCGATAGGCGATATCGGTGATGACGTAGACGCTATCGCCCGCCGGCGCCTTCACCGTGACCTCGTCGTCCAGCGCCTTGCCCAGCAGCGCCTTGGCCAGAGGAGCATCGACGCTTATCCAGCGCTTGGAGGTGTCGGTCTCGTCGTGGCCGACGATGCGGATCTGCATCTCTTCGCCCTCATCGTCCTCGAGGGTGACGAAGGCGCCGAAGTACACCTTGTCGGTAGCCGCCGGCAGGCGGTCCACCACCTGCAGCTCGTCGAGCCGCTTGGTCAGGTAGCGAATGCGCGCGATGACCCGGTTGAGCTCCTTCTTGTTGTAGGTGTAATCGGCGTTCTCGCTGCGGTCGCCCAGCGCTGCGGCTTCGCCCACCTTGGCCGAGAGCTCCGGCCGCTTGACCCGCGAGAGATGATCGAGAATGCCGCGCAGGCGCGCCGCTCCCTCGGCGGTGATCAGGTTGCTCCTGGGCTCCTGGCGCGGATCCTTGGCCGGATCGCGCCAGCGCGTCATGTTGCGGCCCTTCATGCACGGCTCCTTCGTATGGCGAGAAGGGCAACATACGCCATTCGTCGCTAACGCGACAGTATCTCGCCGTTTGGGCTGGCGTATCATTCAAACGTTCGTTACATTTTGGTTGACGGCTCCACGCCGGGATCCAACAACAATCCTTTTCGAGAAAGGAGTCTGGACATGTTTCGACGCCAGCTACTCGCCGCCGCCCTCGGCACGGCGCTTCTGATCGCCCCCTTCACCGTTGCCCAGGCCTGGGAGAGCGAAGTCGAGGCGCTCAAGCAGCGCTGGGAGCAGATCACCACACTGCGGGCGGAAGGGCAGCGCCGCCATTCGCTGAAATCGCTCTCCGACGAAGCCGAGCGGCTGGTTCAGGCCAATCCCGGCGAGGCGCAGCCGCTGATCTGGTACGGCATCATCGAGGCTTCGCACGCCCGTGAGCGCAGCGGCCTGGGTGCGCTGGGCAGTGCGCGCTCCGCCCGTGACGCCCTGGAGCGTGCCATCGAGATCGACCCTCAGGGCGGCAACGGCTCGGCCTACGTCACATTGGGTGCGCTGTACGACCGGGCTCCGGGTCGCCCCGTGGGTTTCGGCAACAGCGCGACCGCCGAGCGCATGTTCCAGCGCGCGCTGCAGATTCGCCCCGACGGCATCGACGTCAACTACTACTACGCCACCTTCCTCGAGGACGAAGGCCGACGCGACGAGGCGCGTGAGCACGCGCAGCGTGCCGTCGACGGCACCGCCCGCGAGGATCGTCAGGCCTCGGACGAGGCGCTGCGTGAGCAGGCCAGGGCGCTGCTCTCTCAGCTCTAACCTCAGCGCCAGGATCTCCCCCTTCTGAGGTCTCCGAGCGCCGAGGGCTTTTTGCTCGGCTCTATCGGCTCTGAGACTGCCAACCGCCATGCGCTTCGACTGCGGAGCGCATGGCGTCGGCATGCATAGGTTGGCATTCCCGGCTCCGCTCACGATAATGGTCGCCATTCGCAGACTCGGAGGCCTGCATGACCGACAATGACGATAGCGGCCGGGATGCCGCCCGCCTGCCCGCCTTCAGCGGTGCCGATGTCGAACTGATCGAACGTCGCTGCCTGCATCAGGGCTTCTTCCGGCTCGATGAACTGCACCTGCGTCATCGCCTGTTCGAGGGCGGCTGGAGCCGTGAGATGACGCGCGAAGTGCACGTGCGGCACGATGCCGTGGGCGTGCTGCTCTACGATGTCGAGCGCGACTGCGTGGCGCTGGTAGAGCAGATCCGCGCCGGTGCCCTGGACGATCCGGAATCGCCGTGGAAGCTCGAGATCGTCGCCGGTCTGGTCGAAGCGGGCGAGAGTGCAGCCGAAGTGGCACGCCGCGAGGCCATGGAGGAAGCCGGCTGTGCGGTCGACGAGTTGATCGAGCTGCACACCTACTATCCCAGCCCCGGTGCCTGCACGGAGCGGGTCACGCTGTTCTGTGGTCTGGTCGACTGCGAAGGGCTGGGCGGTGTGCACGGCCTGGACGAGGAACATGAAGACATCCGCGTCCACGTGTTACCGTTTACTCGGGCCTGGGAACTCTTGCAGGCCGGAAGACTCGACAATGCCATGTGCCTGATCGCCTTCTACTGGTTGGCGGCCGAACGGGCATCTCTACGAGCAAGGGGGTAGCGTGGCGAGAACCGCCTATGTCACCGATCTGAAAGGGCTGCAGGGCGAATGCAGCGCCAACTACCTGCGCCTGATCCGGCTGCTGGGTGACCTTGGTGCGGGCGAGACGCGCGAACTCGAGCTGACCGGCCAGCGGGGACGCTTCGGCACCCTGTGGCTGTCGGTGCTCGAGCGGGCGCCCTATACCACCATCGCCCGGGTCAGCCAGAGCAGCCTGATGGATGGCGTCATCGAGCCGCCGCGCATGCGGGTGCATCTCTATCACGACGTGCGCATGGCCGAAGTCACCGACTTCCAGCGCGAGCGCCACTTCAACGGCCGCTATCGCTATCCCAACGTGCGCATGTTCCAGCCCGACGAGAAGCTGCAGCTCAACCGTTTTCTCGGCGAATGGCTGGCCCATGGGCTGGAGCACGGTCATCCCACCAACCTGACGGAACTGCCGGGATGATACGCCTGGTACAGCTCACCGACTGTCACTTGCATGCCGATCCCCACGCTCGCTCCCGTGCCGGCTTTCCGCTGCGCCAGCTCGAAGCCGTGGTGGAAGCGATTCGCACCGAGCGTCCGGATATCGTCATCGCCAGCGGCGACATCAGCCAGGACGAGACGTCAGCCTCCTACGAACATGCCCATCGCGTTCTATCGACGTTGGAGTGCCCCTGGTTCTGGCTGGGTGGCAACCACGACCGCCAGGAGCTGATGAAGGACCTCAAGACCATCCACGACGACATCGAGCTGGGCGATTGGCGGCTCGTGGCCGCCGATACCTGCGTCAAGGGACACGCTCATGGTGAGCTGGGGCAGGAGCGCATCGATCGACTGGTCGAGCAGCTGTCGGAGAGCGAGCGCCCCACGCTGCTGGTCATGCACCATCCGCCGCTTGCCGTCGGCTCGGCCTGGCTCGACGCGATCGGACTCAAGGACAGCGATGCCCTGTGGCAGGCGTTGATGCCTTTCCCGCAGGTCAAGGCCATTCTCTGCGGGCACGTGCACCAGGCCTTCGTCGGTCGCCAGCCGCTCGAGCAGGGCGTGGTGACGGTCTATGGCTGTCCTTCCACCACCGACCAGTTCCTGGCCGGCTCCGATGACTTCGCCATCGACGAGGCGTCTCGCCCGGGCTATCGGGTGTTCGATATTCGCGGCGACGAGTGGCTGACTTGGATCGAGCGCGTCGATATCTGAAGCTTCGATTCGTTTTTGATCTAAAAAGATAGGTAATCATTCTTTTACGTTATTATCGGCCCGGCGTTACCCTGTCCGCATGATTCTTACTGCCCATCGTCATGCGAGGTACCCGGGCCGATGACCAGTCTCAAAGCTCCCGAGCAACAGCCGGTATCCCAGGCGGCCGACAAGAGCGTCGTGTCGCCACGCCGGCTGACCCACCTGCAGCAACTGGAAGCCGAATCGATCCATATCATCCGCGAGGTGGCCGCCGAGTTCCGCAACCCGGTGATGCTCTACTCCATCGGCAAGGACTCCTCGGTGATGCTGCATCTGGCGCGCAAGGCCTTCTTCCCCGGGCCGC
>MTEX01005434.1_pt3 | contig 64485 bp, 66 predicted proteins | sample 1042691 | NCBI WGS metagenome assembly MTEX01 (sample SAMN06185810, study PRJNA358809) | soil metagenome | isolation source: soil biostimulated with molasses as carbon source | place: India | collected 2015-05-23
GCCGGCCCAGTCCTGACTCACCCTCAGCCAGGCGCTGGCCGTTTCGTTGGGCTCGGCATAGCGATCCCAGGGGAACTGCACCTTGACCCGGCCGTGCTCGTCGCAATGGATCTCTTCGCCTTCGGGGCCGACGACGAAGGCGATCTGGGGGCCGTCGACCCGAGGGCGGGGGTTGGGCTCGGGGCGCCAGGCCTGCTCGGCGGGCATGAGCACCAGTTCGTTGTGGTATCGGGTCATGGCTTCCGAGCCTGCCCGATCCTGCAGGCCATCACTTTGATCGGTTTGCTCGCTGCCCTGAACGAAGCCGTCCTCTTCCAGGGCCTGGGGCTGCTTGCCGTGGTGCACCACGCCGAGCACCTGCCAGTCGCGGTTAAGGTCCTCGAGGTCATGGTCGGTCAAGGTGAAACGGGTGCCCGGGGCGAGCTCAGGCAGGTCGCTCTCGGCGTCGGCGGTGTTGGCGCCACGGCGCAGCGCTTCGAGACGAATGCGAGTGAAGGCCTGGCCGGAGGCATCGGCCTTGTAGCGCCCGGGGTAGTCGTAGTGTTCGTAGTCGCTGCGCTGGCCGTGAGCTTCTAGATCGCGTGCGGCGTGGTCGTGCAGCTGGCCGTAGGCAGGTTTCTTGAACGAGTAGTCCTTGAGCGTGGCCGAGGCCGGGGCGACCCGGGTATGCTGCTGCAGCTTGCGCACATGACGGGCCGGCGGCGTGCCCCCGGCGCGACCGTGGTAGGTACGCTCGCCCAGGTGGCTCAGCACCTGGGGCGCGTCGGCGAACACCAGGCGGTGGGCGGCGCTGGGTGTCTCGCCACCGGTCTCGAAGAACTCGTGAAAGTAGAACAGCCCCTCTTCGGCGGCCAGGCGCTCGACGAAGGCAAGATCGTCTTCCCGATACTGCGTGAGGTACTCCCGAGGCTCGGGTTCGCGGGTGGCGGCGAAGGCGAGATCGGTCAGGCCGTGCTCGTCGCACAGGGTGTTGAGCACCGTGAGCGGCGAAACCTCCTGGAAGATGCGCGAGTTCTGGCGCAGGCCGAGGCGCCACAGGGCGGGACGGATCTCGATCCGGTAGAAGGTGTGGCGGTGGCCGCGGTCGCCACGGGCGAACTCGCTGACGATGCCGTTCACCTGGCGCAGCATCTCATCGTCCTGCCAGATCGTCAGGGTGGCCTCGCGGTCGAGGATGTCGCGGGCGGAGAGGCTGCCGTTACGGCTGGCGAAGCGCACCGTGAGCTTGAAGGGGGCGGAGAGCCGTTCCCGGTGGGTGAACTCGATGACCGCCAGGCCCTCGGTATCGGGCAAGGTCAGAGTGAAATGCAAACCGGTGGCCTTGGCCATGTCGCCTCCCTGCGGCTGGAAGTACTCGATGTTATTGGTCGTTTTGCGTACGCACGCTTTTTCGCGCAGCAAAGCATACCAATCGCGGCCAGGCGTATCTGTGGCGCTTCGCTGATAAGAATGTAAGAAATAGCTTACAAAGGAAAGTGAGCTACCCTCTCTTCTCGTCGGCTGGCTCAGCAAATGGCGCCAGCCGAGCCGTTCGAAGCTCGGCGTGGCGCTGGCAGTTTAAATCGCTTGGCCGCCGGAAACCTCGATGCGCTGGGCATTGATCCAGCGATTCTCCTCCCCTAAAAGTCTGGCAATCATTGGGCCGATGTCGTCGGGAACGCCCACACGGCCCAGAGCTGTCATCTCAGCGAAGACTTTATTCAGGTCTGGAATATCGCGAACTGCCCCACCAAGAAAGTCGGTTTCAATCGCCCCCGGTGCCACGGTATTAACCGTGATGCCGCGACTTCCCAATTCCTTGGCCATGTAGACACTCAGGACTTCTACTGCTCCCTTGACCGCCGAGTAGGCGGAAAAGCCTGGATAGGAGACACGAGTCAGCCCAGAGGAAAGGTTGATGATGCGGCCACCATCAGCAATCAGTGGCAGCAATGCCTGAGTAAGGAAGAAGACTCCCTTGAAGTGTACGTTTACCAGCGCATCAAATTGCTCTTCAGTGGTTTCGGCCAACGGTGCCATATCACCATGCCCAGCGTTGTTGACAAGATAATCGAAGGTGTCACGATGATAGGTATCGCGGAGCATCATACGCAGCCGATCAGCGAAGGCCGCGAAGCTAGAGGCATTGCCCACGTCGAGCTGCAGCGCGACAGCCCTGCGCCCCAGCGCTTCGACTTCAGCAACCACCGTCAAAGCCGCATCGGCCTGGCTATGATAGGTAATGACGACATCGCTGCCCTGGCGAGCGATATTCAGTGCGGTGTTACGGCCGAGACCACGGCTGGAACCGGTTACAATGGCGATCTTGGTCATGATAATACCCTGTGGTTCGTGAACGGGATCTCATTGTGTGTTCCGTGAAAAAACCCGTCCTTACCGAAACCTCGACGCTATTTGCCTATTCCTCCAAGGGGACACCGATGCGGCTACCAACTGCTCAAGGGACGAATCATGACCGATGCTCTGCTTCAGGCCGTTAGAGGTTATGTAAGGAAATCAGATCCCAACAGCCTGGCCCAGACACCGATTCCAGAGCTGACTATCCTTACTGCGCCCGAGCCCAGTGGGCTGGATTATGCAATCACCCGCCCTCTCGCATGCCTAGTACTGCAGGGCAGTAAGCAGGTGATGATGGGAGCTGACGTATTCACCTTCGGTGCTGGAGATTCATTACTGATCACGGCGGATGTACCAACTGTCAGCCAGATCATTCAGGCGACTACCGAAGCCCCTTATATCTCGTTGGTGATCGACCTGAATCCTGCACTGGTCACTGAGCTGATGGAGGAAATTCAATCCATCCCGCCCCCAGACTCAGCACCGATAAAGGTTGAACCAACCGATGTCGAGGTAAGCGAGGCCGTGCTACGCCTGATGCGTCTTCTGGATCGTCCAGCTTCCGTAACGGTGCTGCACGCTTCGCTGATGCGGGAACTGCACTACTGGCTACTAGCTGGGCGCCATGGCTCTGCCATCAGCCGCCTCGGTTGGCCCGAGGGACATGCCCAGCGCATCGCTCGAGCGGTGACAGTGCTGCGTACAGGCTTCAACAAACCTTTGCCAGTGGAGCATCTGGCTTCCGTAGCGGGTATGAGCCCCTCATCATTCCACCACCATTTCCGTCAACAGACCTCACTGACACCGCTGCAGTTTCAGAAACAATTACGTTTGATCGAGGCAAGACGGCTAATGCTTGGAGAAGGGGTATCGGCGAGCAGTGCGGCATTCACCGTGGGTTATGAAAGCGTGTCACAATTTAGCCGCGAATACCGCCGGTTCTTCGGCTTGCCGCCAGCCAAAGATACGGCTAGACATAAAAACCACGCGTAGGGCCTTGTCAGCCGGCCGAACCGCTCGAAGGTGGGCAGCGCTGGAAGCGGAGTAGGCAGGCATAGAAACGAAAGCCCTGAGCCAACTGCTTGGCTCAGGGCTTTGTGTCTGGCTTAACTCAATTATCAGGATGCTCGCACTAGAGCCGCAGTAGCCTTGCGGACAATCGGCAGTACTAACAGCAATACCGGGAATGCAATGACCCAAGAAACAGCCCATGCACTCAGCCACTTAGCAATGAACTGCGGGGTAATGCCCACACCCGTCAACGTACTGATCAGCGAAACGATGCACGTCATCAGGATGGACAGCAACAAAGGCATAACGAGGGATGCATAACGCGCGGGAAGTTTTGGGATGCCAAGAAAAATGGTCGGTTTGTCTGAAGCGTTCATCAGGCTCTCCTGGATACAGTCAAGTAAGGCACATTCGCTCAAAACCGAGCTAACCCCTCCGGCAGGCCGGTGGTAGCGGCGCGTTGATTGACGTTGAACGCTTACGGTCAGTCGCGCATGTCGCGATGACAGGCAACATGGTAGTGCGTGCGACCAAGCATGGCAAGAGTTGCCTAACGCTGGGTGTCGTGCGAGAAGTGCCAGATTTTTATGCCACCGCGATGGACTTAATTTTATAGTTACTTTTCCCTTGCATGCCATCTATTCTCGTAAATGTCGCACCCACAACGACGTTCCTTCCCATTAGATCGATCATGGTAACTTGGTCGCTTCCTTCCCACTCGACGAAAGCCCAATGCCCATCATCTGGAGAAACAATAAAAGGCCATTTAGTATAGTTGCTCTTTTCCTTCTCCCACTCTACCGCCACACCAAAAATTTTCTCATTTTCATCTATTTGGTTATTGGCTGTTAGCTGAGCTTTAAATTCCATGTACTGGCGTTCATCATCTATATAACACGCCTTTATCGTAACCATTATATCTCCCTGAAAAATTGCATAGACTACTACTCACGCGCCGCGTCTCTAAACGCGGCGCGCGGGCAGTTGTGGGTGCCTTCAGCCAACGATGCTTACTTTGCGCGATAGATGGCACATAGCTTGTGGCCATCCGGGTCACGTACATAAGCGAGATGCACTGCGCCCAAGCTGCTTTCCCTTAGCCCGGGCGGATCTTCGATCGTCTTGCCTCCATGTGCGACCGCTGTGTCATGGAACGCCTGAACCTGCTCAGGGGAGTTGCACTTGAAGCCAATCGTGCTGCCATTCGCAGTCGTCGCTTCTTCGTCATTGATGGGCTCAGTCACACAAAACGTGCTCCCTTCATGCCGGTAGAAGAGACGCATATGGCCGGAAGCCGCCTGGTGGCGCAGTGGTTCCCCTGCTCCCAGCGTGCCGAGCACGGCATCGTAGAAGCGCTTCGAACGCTCGAGATCATTCGACCCAATCATCACATGATTTAACATTTCTTTTTTCCTATTGAGCACAACAGACAACCCACCAACGTCAATGAACTAGGCTACCACCCTCGCCATCAGGTGTGCGTCCACATACTGGCCGTTGCGAAAAGCGTAGTTCCGGCACGTTCCCTCAATCACAAAACCATGCTTCTCGTAGAGACCAATGGCTGCCTGGTTTTCTGTGTAGACCTCGATCTCAATACGCGAAACGTTCATCCACTTCTCGCAGGTTTCGATTGCGGCCGCTACGAGCGCAGATCCTACGCCGGCACCCCGGGCGGCTGCCTTGACGCCCATGCCAAATGTTGCAACGTGGCGTCTACGAGGAGACTGAAAGACTTCCAATCCCAGCTGCCCCACGACCTGCTCGTCTTGGATGGCAACCAGGCAGACGAAACCCGGGCGAGAGCAGTCGAGCCTTTTCTCCCAAACGGCGACCGGCTGGTAAGGGAGCTGCAGAGTATCCGAGTATGCGTGCGGCTCGGAGTACAGTGCATGCACCTGCGGAATATCGGCAGGCTCCATGTGTCTGATCGTGATCGGCTGCATGGCGTCTTGTCGTGGCCTAAGGCTGTACGCACGCGGGGCTTCATGCGCATGCTTATTCAGTTTTTCCTTACCCTACGCCAGCGTTGCCGGCAACGCCAACAGGCACGGAGACATTTTATTGCCGCCTAACAAAGCCGGGGGCGCCTAAGCGCCCCCGGTTGTTGACCAAGTAAGGAACAAGTACACAGCTCAATGCCACTTGCCTTTGCCACCTCCAACACCGGTGACGGTGGAGACTGCCCCCGACTGGAAGTGGCCCAGCAGTTTGCTGTGGCTGTCGAAGAACAGGATGCTCAGGTAGACCGGCGTGCCCTGGAACTCGAAGCTCACGGTGTCGCGATAAAGCCGCTCGAGATCGTTGGTGTAGACGTGCCCGAAGAGTGCGCCGCCGCCCGGTGAGGAGGCGCCTCCAGCATTGCCGTCGAAGGTCTTGCCGCCATTGGTGATATTGACCTGGAACTTCAGATAGAAGATCAGGCTGGCCACGCTGCCGTTGGCGGGATAGGCCGTTTCGGAAGCAACCAGTGTCTGGGCGACATCGTCGATCTTCTCGGGCTCGAGCTTGCCATGCATGGCGACACGGAAGTCGTGGGCGATCAGCTGCTTGTCGATGGTTTGCGGAGCGTTCATGGGGTGATACCTCGTATGTTGTTCTGGAAATGGCGGTCGGACCTCGACCGCGGCTTACTGCCCTAGTCATTCCAGTTGAGGAATCTCATACCGACCGCATCAGCTCGGTATCACCACGAACGCCGGTATCAGCCCCACGAAGCGCAACGGATCACTTCGGTATCACCTCGTCTCACCCCCTTGGTTACACCATCCTCTTGAGGGATTCTTAGGAAAACAACGAACGGGGGCGTCATCATGGACCATGCACCGCTGCGGGTCGCCATCATTGGCGGCGGGGTTTCCGGCCTGTCGCTGGCTTACTACCTTCAGAAGTTCGGCAGCGAGGCGGCCCGGCAGATCGAGATCACCCTGTTCGAGCGCAAGGCCACCCTGGGCGGCAACGCGGAGACGGTGTGGGTCGACCTGGGCAATCGGCGCATGCCGGGCAAACCCGAGACGCCCTACCGCCGCTGGGCCGACCTGGGGGTGAATGACGTCAACCTGGCCACCTACCACCGCCTGCGCACGATACTCGCCGAGATTGGTGAGCTGGAGCGCATGAAGCCGCTGGAGAATACCGAGTGCTACTTCAGCCGCGACGGCAGTATCGCCCTCACCGACGACCGGGATCTGGTGCGCGGCGTGAGCGATCCGGCCCATGAGCTGAGCCTGGTCGATGGAGGCCGGCTGGCGATGCTGATCGCCGTGGTTCACCGCAGCGCCATCAATCTGGTGGAGAGCCGGCGCATTACCCCGCGCTATACGGTGGACGACTTCTTCGATGGCTGCGTGGCCGCTCCCGCCGATATGCTGGGCGAAGCGGCGGAGCAGTTGAGCGCCACCATCGACTGGGACGACCCCGAGCTATCGGCCCGGCTGGAGCGCATTCGCCACAGCATCTACTACCCCCGCATCTCGGCCATGTACTTTGCCGACGACCGCGGCCCGGGCGGCATGCCACTGCAGGCGCCCTTCGAGTACTACCGCATTCAGGAAGGCGGCTCGCCGCCGGACCGCCGCTATTTCGAGCACGGCGCCCAGCACTGGCTGGAGGCGCTGGCGGCGCATCTGGTCAATCCGCTGACACCGGGGCCGCAGGTGAAGGTCCTGCGCGGTATCGAGGTGGAAGCCAGCCTCTCGACCCAAGGCGTGACGCTGACGGAGCGTGCACCCGGCGAGCGCCGCTGGGAAGCCGACCTGCTGATCATGGCCACCCATGCCGAAGACGCCCTGCCGCTGCTGACCTTCGGCGATGGCCTGAGCGAGACCCAGCGGGAGCTGCAGCACATTCTCGGCAAGGTGCGCTACACCCGCAGCTTCGGGGTCTGTCATACCTCCGCCGCTCGGCTGCCGCCCAATCGCAACCTGTGGCGCACCTACAACATCGAGGTGCGCAACCCCGAGGACACCTTCTTCCCCTACCGCATCGACTACGTGGCGAATCGCCATCAGAACGATGCCGAGAACCCCTGCTACGACCGGGCGGGCCTGCCGCAGTACTTCGTCTCCCTGGTGGACGACCTGAACCGGATTCCCCGCGGCGAGATGCTCGACCGCCACCCCGCGCCGCTGGACGTTCCCGTCGCACTGGCGGGTGCCGCCCCCGGCGAGTCCGGCTACCGCGACCGACTGCCGCCGATGGAGAGCGCGCTGGAAGCCAAGGCCTGGACCCTGTTCAAACACAACGTGCTGGATGCCGAGTGCCTCGAGGCGCAGGCGGAGATAGAGCGCTACAACCAGAGCACCGCGCGCAAGCGTTTCGAGGGCCGGCAGGACGTCTGCCCGCTGCTGTTCGCCGGCGGCTGGACCCGCGGTGCCGGCCTGCAGGAGCAGTGTCTGGAGCAGTCGGCGCATCTCGTCGCGCTGCTGCTGGCGGCACCGGAGCGTCGCGCCAATCCGCTGCGCTTAGCGCCGCCCAGCAGCCAGACAAGGCAGGGTCATCCGCAGGCCGGCGGCTTCACCCTGCTGCCAGCAAGCCTCTAGGGCGGCCTGAGCGCTCGACTCGCCGACCCCCTGGTCATGCTCGCCCCCGCTCTCCAGCCAGGCGGCGTGGGCCTCGATCAGGGCGCGGTGGTGCTCGCCCCAGGCACAGGGCTCCGCCCCCATCAGCTGGGTCAGACGCCGGGCGTAGTGGCGGGCCGCTTCCGGGCGCCCGTCGAGCAGGCTGACCTCCGCCGCCGCGATCAGGAAGCGATAGCCGTTGTGCCCCACGCAGCCGGCATCCAGCAGCGCTTCGCCCTCTTGTAGCGTCGCCAGGCGCGTCTCGGGCTCCTCTTCCAGCAGCGCCCGGGTACCCAGCACCCAGGGGCCGATAAAGGCCTTGAGGCCGTGCTGTTCGACCAGCTGCCAGGCACGCTCGATGTTGGCTCGCGCCTCGGCCAGCCGCCCGGTAATCAGCTCGACACGAGCCCGGCTCTCCAACAGGAACGCCTCGAAGCGACCGGAGCCCAGGCCACGCGCCACCGTCAGAGCCTGTTCGATCTGTTCGTCCGCCGCATACGGCTCGCCCTGAGAGAGCAGAATCCACCCCGCCGTGAGCCGCGCCACCACCTCGGCACGTCGATTGCCCACCCGCTTGCCCAGCTCGGCGGCATCGAAACAGTCGGCCAGCGCCGCCTCGGTCTGGTTGGCGTAGATGCGGGCGGTACCCAGCATGAACAGGTTGGAAGCCTCCAGATCGGCGTGGCCATGGGTTCGGCACAGCGATACGCAGTGATCGAACAGCTCGAGGGTGCTGCGCATCTGCCCCTCGGCATAGTGGGCATCGCCCAGTCCGCTCAGGGCCTGGATCTCGGTGCGCACGTCGCCGCCACGGCGGGCCTGCTCCAGGGCGCGGGTGTGATAGGCGCGGCTGGTGGCAAAGTCGCCCCGGGGGAAATAGAGATTGCCCTTGAGATAGAGCGCCTCGGCCAGGGGCAAGGGATCCTCCAGCGCCTCGGCCAGGGGCAGCAGGCCGTCGAGAATCGCCTCCTCCGCCGCCAGCGCATCGAGCATGTTCAGCACCCGGGCCAGCCAGAGATCGGCCGTGATGCGCTGACGCTCCTCCCGGGCGAAGCTGCGCGCCGCCTCGAAGTGCTCCCGCGCCGCCTGGATCTGCCCGGTGGCCATCGCCACCTGGCCCTGCAGCAGCATCAGCCGGTACTCATCCTTCGGTGCGTAATCAATGGCGCGGCAATCCCGCAGCAGCGCCATGGCTTCCTCGTGCCGATAGCGAGCCATTTCCGCCGCCACCGCCTGCAGAAAGGCATTCGGTGCCTCCAGCGAGCGCGCGCGATGCAGGTGGCGCGCCCGCAAGCCCGGTTCCGCCTCGCCGTAGAGCGCGGCCAGGCGCAGATGCAGCCTGTCCCGCTGTATCTTGGGAATCCCCTCGTAGATGCCTTGCAGGATCAGATCATGCACGAAGCGGTAGCTGTCTTCTTCCAGCGGGCGCACCAGGCTGTAGCGCTGGGGGAGTTCGGGCTGATAATCGGCCTGCCCCAGCACCTCCTGCAGCGAGGCCAGGGAGAAGCGCTGCCCCATCACCGCGGCGATGCACATGGCCCGACGATCCAGATCGGTGAGCTGATCCAGCTTGCTCTGTACCAGATTGGCGAGGCTGGCCGGCAGGCTGCGATGAGGATGGAACAGCAGCAGCTGAGTCAGGAACAGCGGGTTGCCCTGGGCCTGGGTCACGCAGCGGGCAGCGTGCTCGGCGGGTACCGTGCCGTAGCTGGCCACCAGGGCCTCGGCCTCCTGCGGGCGCAGCGGCGGCAGCTCGATCAGGGTGAGCGGCAGCTCCGGCAACTGCGGGCGCAGGCGGCTCTCCAGCGGGTCCTGCTCCAGGCGCGAGGTGAACAGCCAGATCACCGGCGCTTCCTGGGTACCCTGCAGCAGCCCGGTGAGCGTGGCCAGCAGCGCCTCGTCGGCCCAGTGCAGGTCCTCCACCACCACCAGTTGCGGGCGATGAATGGAGCGCGCCAGGAGCAGATCGCGCAGTGCCAGCACCAAGCGCTGGCTGCGGGTCGCGGGGGTCATGGCGGCATAGAGCGACTGCGCCTCCTCCGGCTGAGGCAAGCCCAGCAGCGGACGCAGCAGCATGGCGTGATCCATCGGCAGGCGCAGCGCCGAGAGACGGGCCAGTAGGAGAGCCTCGTCCAGAATTTCCGCTTTCGCCTCGGCGGAGGTTTGCAGCAGCGAACGCGCCAGCTGCATCAGCGGGCCTTCATCGGCGCGGGTACCGAAGTCCAGCACCTCGGCCTGGTGATGATCGGCATGGGCCGCGGCCATCTCGGCAAACTCGGCGCTCAGGCGCGTCTTGCCGATGCCCGCCACACCGCGGATATAGATCAGATGACCGGCCTGGTAGGCCTGGGTGCTCTCCAGGATGGCTTGCAACTGGCCCAGCTGCACCCGGCGCCCCACCAGCTCGAAGCGAGCGTCATGCGCCTCGTCCCGGGGTTGGCGATAGCGCAGCCACTCGCCACCTTCATCATCGAAAACGAAACGCTCCGCCAACTGCACCGCCACGCCACGCTCGACCCATACGCCGCTCTGCCCACCCGACATGGAAAGCGGCGTAGCCGTGGGCCAGTGGCCGGCCTGGAGATAAACGCCACGGGCCACCCCCTGCTCCACCAGGGTGGCGGCGCACAACAAGCCGCGCTGCGCATCGCTGCGGTAAGCCCGGGGCAGCCCGAACAGCGCCGTGCCGCCTTCCTCCAGGCTACCGCCGAAATGCTGCACCCAGCTCGCCAGCGCCGACGGATCGGCCGCCACGGCATGCAGCTGGATCAGTACGCGGGCGCTCTCCATCTCCTCGATATCGGCAGCGACAACGGCAGCCTCCTCGGCCTCCGCCGACAGCTCCTCGACCTCGACCTCGTAGATCTCGGCCAGATGGCGCGCGGTACGATACAGCACCGCCTTGCCGCTCTCCGCTCGCTTGATGGAAGCGATGGAGACGCATAAGCGTCGATCAAAACAGTACTCGGCCAGCGCCTCCTGACTCAGGCCCAGCCGCTTGCGGTGCTGCTTCAAGCGCTCACGATCCAGCCGCAAGCGCCCGTCTTGGGGGATGATCACTGGTGGGTTCCTTGGCGGTCCAGTTCCGAATGCAACGCTATCGAAGAGCTCTCTAGAGGGTCATTACGTAGCTCGTTCGCCGGAATGAGGCTAACGCTTGTAGCAGGGGCGCGACGTCAGGAGCGCCCCTTGCCTACACTGGTTAGACGCACTTGATTGCCGCGCTCTGTCTGATCTCAATCTCGAGTTGGCTTCCAGACGAGCCATCCACTGCCCATGAGCCTGTCTCCGCGCTATATCGACATATGCTTAGTGCAGGATTATCAAGAGCAGAGACAACTACAGCCAATCGATAGTCGGCCGCTTTGCTGGAGAACGCAGAGAACTCGTTTGGTGTTAGCTCTACAGCGAATGCGCTCCCCGACAACCCCTTGACCTCAATGCGGAGAGTGGACTTGCCTGCCTGCGCTTCTAGATCCCACCCGAGGTTATCCTTCTCGACACTCGTTACCGTATATCCTAGGCTTTCAAAGTGATCACAAGCAGCTCTAACTGCCGCCTTTTCTATCGCAACTTTTCTTTCTTGGTCCTGCTCGCCTCTCTTTCCTCCCCCAGAAGGTGCAACTAAGCGCTTCCCACCTATGAAGGACTGAACGCGGCGCAGCACGGGCGCACTCGCTGGCGAATCTGCATACCAGATATTTGCTCGACCCATACCTCCCTTCGATTGCCTCGGAATCTCGCAGGTCCGCTCATCTACAGGAAGCAGGGTCGCATTCGCCTCCGTCGTTGTTATCCAATAACCGTCAATACCTCCCTTTTTATGAAATCGAGGAGGAGTCCCATGTTCTTGGTAGTGACGGAAAACGGTTGCGTTCTTGTACCAGCCAACAACAGCGGTACCCTTCGTGGGACGGGTGGCGGTCCAAACTACCGTAACGCCCTCCACGCTATCGGCCTCGGGGGTTGCGCCGAGCCGCTCGATCGCAATCTGCGATCCTGGCACCTGGACGTACCCGTATACGACTCCCCTGTGAGCGAGGAAATTGCACACTTCGTGCCCGCTTCCATGCTCATCAACATAGGAGCCGCCACCGATTATCGAGTCAGCGCGCCGCAATCCCTGGTAGCGCTCCATCCAGCCTACATTACAGAACAGTAATGGCACATCTCCTCCCGATGTCTAAGGCTTGCAACATGCGCGCCCATGCAATGGAACCGAAGGCGCAATGTAATGGGCGTCGCCGTGCCTGCACTTGTTAGGAATTACAGACTGACTTAAATATCTGGTCCAATCGATGCTCGATGATGCCAGTATGCCCCGTATAACCAACCAGCCGATCATCGGCCGCCTCAATGGCCAGAAGTAACACTTCACGAGCCTTTTCCTGACTTATTGCATCCTTGGGCGTCACGAATTTTCCGGTGGAGCTATGGAAGTAGAGAGCCTCTTCTCTCAAATCTCTCAGAGAACCGTGAGCCACTTCCGATAGCAGAGCCTCGCACCGACCTTTTCCGATAGCTTCCTCCAACCGCCGCCCCATGAAAACGGTTGGCAGGATAGCCATGCGATGTTTAGACAGATGATTGAAAAGTGGATCTTTTCTTCTGCTTCGCTCATCAGCCTCATTGGCTCTTCGGTATATTCCAATTTCGGCTTTGGCAGTCTCTTCTATAGCTGTGATGCTCAGAAAAACTGCAGTTCCATATGAGGCTCGGATGAAGCAAGAAAAGGCATCCTCGATCAGCACCAAAACATGATCACAAGCTTTATTGAAGTCTTGGCTGCCGCTGTGTTCGTCAAATAAACGGGGACCATTATCGACTGCTTTTTGAATAGTCTCCCATCCAATTCTCGCATAGTCGTCAGCCATAATTTCTTCCTAACGCAAAGCTCAGGAACGGTTCGCGAAGCGAGCCGTTCCCTGCAGCGTCTTGTTAGCTGAAAGTAGCTCATCAAAAACTTTAGATCTTACAAAACGCTCAAAAGTATATTCATGATAGTCTACATCTTTCGCCAGTCCTTCATATCTGTGCTTGAGATCCTTGGCTCTACTTTTATTGATAACGATAATCTTCCCGTCTTCAGAAAAACATCGCCTTATCAGCGCGCGAATATGAACATCGGCTTCAGGAAAAGAATATCCAATAAAAACAAGTTGTTTAGCATTACCTACAAGATATGATGCTTCATCATAGAGCTTGCTAAAGATGAAATTATGGCTGGTCTTAATATGCGTTGGCATTTGTAGTAAAGATGAAAGCCTATTCCCGTCAAAGGGGCACTCTGTAACCTGCGTGTCCATAAACGATTTAAATGAGTCAAGCTTAAGATTAAACTCGTGCTGCCAAGGCGTTAGAGCTATCTGACCACAGCATGAGCAGTACTTCCAATTTAGGCTGCCGTGCAACTTGATTAGTTTGATTCTCGTGATTATATCGTACTCGAAGCCTTCGGTAGGCTTTTTCGGGTCAACCCACCAATCAAATGGAATCCCAGCTTCTGGGTGCCTGAAGTTTATAAAGTCTAAGCAGTAATCAATTAAACACTCTGGGTATATTGAATCAAAAGCTTCGTCTGCTAGGGTATCATAGTTTGTTGTAATCACGCCGACTTCTGGATCAATCTGCTTAATTTTTCTCCAAAACTCCCCAAACAGGTCGCTTCTCTTCGTATTCTTGCTTATTAGGTAGTGCACGACTTTAGTGAAGTCTGCCTTTATTTCTAGCAGCTCCTTAACCCCCCACTCTTTTGATAGAGAGAGCTCATTCTTGATAAAGAACTCAATGAACCCAAACACCTCCTCTAGTGAAGGCGCTTGTTCCCCCTGTGCGAAATGTTCAGTAAGAAACTTGCGAAGGCGCTTTGCTGTATCAGAGTGCTTAAGCTGAGGATCTGTATCTCTAATTATCTGAGGTAGTATGTCCGCTTGCAAGGGAACCCCGTCAGCATAAGAAGCACCAGCACCAAATATGAACACTGTTGAAGGTTTGTCATTTTGAACTGGCAACACTTCCATTATCTCGATCTATCCTCTCAGCTAACGCCCAGCTTAACCCGCCGACTTCGGAGCGCCAGCGGAGATGCCGGTCGGGTTCAAGCTGTTCGGATAAGCCACCATAGCTTATCTCTCTCGACAGCCTCTAGTCCCAGCTCAGCACGAAGATCCCTCCTCAACGCGACGAGGAGATCATCAATCTCCGCATGCTTCTCATTGCCAACCTTTTGCACGAAGGCCTCGACGAGCTGGATGTGCCGTTCTGAGCCATACAGGTAGATGTCAGCAATTGCGGACTGAACTTCCTCCATTGCTTGAAAGAGGCTCCCCCGATACACACCCATCGCAAGCCGCCGATAGGCGCTGACGAGAAACTCAAGGCGCTGTTCCTTCCGCCGTCTTTCATAGTCACGCCCCACCGATAGCCGGTGCGCGATGAACCATCCGACAATCGTCAAAGCAGCCGTGACGGAAAGAGTTGTAAGAAGGGAGTAATCCATCTTTATCTCCTGCCCGCTAACGCCCGGCACACGTGCCGATTTGTAGCCGCGGAGCGGCGAAAAAGCGGTCACTGTGCTGCCGCTGGTTAGGTTCGCTACTCACCAAAAGTAAGATATTCTGGATAGTACGCAACTGGGTTTCTTTCGCTAGATAGCACCCTTTCTGTGTGACCATACGTTTTTGCCCATTGCCAATGGATTGACTGTAAACAACCCAGTGAACGCCTTTGACGAGCACTACGGGTTAAGTCTAGAAGCAATGGATAGGGAAGCAACTTACCCATTGCTTTGATTTTGTGAGATTCGAATATCATAAGGCAATAGTGAATGCTTCGCGGTTGTGACGCTGCATATTCGAAAACCCGCTCAGCAACCATGCTGGGATGCATGCTAGTGTTATTTTCGTTGATTAAAATCAAAACACCGGTTGCCAAGTGCGGAAGGCTCTCGAATTGTTTGGTTATTTGTTTATTAGCTTCGCTACATACCTTTTTGATTCGAGTTGTCATCTTAGCTTGGATTTTGAGCTTAAGAGCCTTTTCCTCATCTGGGCCATCCGTAATCCTTGACGATGACGCAGTTCCGAAGATAACGATCCCCTTATTAGATAAGTGTTCATCTACTACTGCGGCACCTTTAGCCATCTGATCTGCGTTGAGCGACTTTACCTCTGCTACAATTCTACGATCAGATAAGTAGTAATCGGCCATTTTTGGATCGTTCGGGCCCGGAGTATGAAGCTCGTCGATAGACTCAGCAGCAGCCGTATTTTCTAGGAATTTTGCAAACCGAGTTTCGAGTGTTTCTGTCATCGAAAAACCTAACGCTTGGCACCGCGGACGTTTTGGAGCGACGCAGGAGCGGAAAAACGTTCCGACTGCTGCCACTGGTTAGGATTTGTTGGATCGTTTTCGGAATTCGTCATAGTAGTAGGATGCCTTTTCAGGGTCGCCCAGTGCGATCTCAAGCATTAGCTGCAACGTCAGGAGAGGCCCTGGAATAATTCCGTCTTCATCGATCTCAGCATCTCGGAAGTCTGGGTTGATAGCGAGTTCGAAATTTACAATCCACCAAACCTCGATTTTTCTCAGCAAAGCCACCATCTGCTCGAACTGCTGAGCAAAATTAACAGAGCTCTCTCCTCCAAGAAGATTGGGCATTTCGTGAGCAACTTCGTTTCTAGACTCACGGATCTTATCAAATGCTTCAATATCCTCTGCAGTTATTGCTTCTTGCTCCTTCAGCCATTCGAGGGAGGCTCTGAGCTTGCTTTTGTGTCTGGATTTAACCTCGGTCTCATACTCTGGCGAGAGAATATTGCCCTGCGGCCCAAAACCATCGGTGAAGAAGGTCTCAATCCGCTCTATGATTGAGTCCTTGAGAATCTCGAATGCCGCAAGATATATCGAAGCGGAGATCAGTTTCGTTTTGAGGATCTCAGGATTAAGAAAATCCTCCCATCTCCTAGATGACTCGCTCATGGAAAATCCTAACGCCTGCATTTGCGGCTGGTTTGGAGCGCAGCGGAGAACCAGTCCGCCAAAATGCGCTTGTTAGAATTTTAACTATCGCCACCGCCCCCTAGCCACATAGGAGAATACGACTGACTTTGGTTCATCAGTAGGATTCAATTTTAATTTAAAACCGTTCGAATCACTGACCTTAAATTGGACAATGGAAATATCACCGTCTAGATCAAGAGATGGTTTGTCCACGAAAGATGCTGGAAAAGTAACTTGAATCTCATTAGACGAAAATCCTATCTGAGCTGTGAATCGCCCCTTACAAACGGAATCACCATTCGGATATCGAATGTAATCTCCATTCGCATTTTCTCCAAACTTAATATCGTCCTCTTTAGATATGAAATCTTTAACAATATCGATAAGCTGTGTCTCATCAGGTTTTGACTCGGGGAGCATTTTGAGAAGTGGCCTTGCCCATTCAGGAGCTTCTTTGTCGGATTTCTTATGGTAGATGTGCGTGATAAACCATGAGATAACTCCACCAATAACGAGAAACAAAATTTCCATCGATACTCCAGTAAATTCTAACGCCCGCCATAAACGGCGCGAGGAACGAGCGTCCGGCGACCGAAGGGAGCGAATTTCATGGCATTGTTATGTGATTTCACGCTACGAGATCCCCATACCCCCAAATCAAAGTACCTACGAGAATGATAAACAAGGTCACATATTCTAAGACTTTCCTTCGTTTCGGCATGCTCCAGTTCTGAGGTAACCCACCAATCTTCCCCGCAGCAGAGAGCCTGCAATCATTCATGCGCTGCTGAGCTGCATAATTGCGTGTCTCCACCCAGACAGATAGAAGCACTACGACTGCTCCTGACCTACCAAACCAATGCGCCTCACCAGTGGCGGTACTGAGAAAGTATGATGCAATAGCAAAACAGCAAGCCACCAACAAAATCAGGACTTCCAAGCAGATTTCCCCTGCTTTCCTTTCCTCTTCCTCTTTATTCGGCATTCTATTGCTACTTGACAATTTCTCTGGCTCCCCCAACCACATAACGCCAACCATCAGGCGTGCGAGGTACGAGCGTCGCCTGCATGGGATTGTTAGCTCATTAGCCCGATAAATTTAGCGACAGTCTCACCAAAAGACAGCCCCTGCTTCGCAAAATCGTTTAGCTGAGAAAGCACCGATTTTGCTTTCTCGGGATCTTCCTGCATCCGTTTGAGCGCATCTATGAACTCTTGAGGGGTTATATTAACATTCATAGTGTTCCGATCACCCACCTGCACGTTCTGTGCATTCAGGGAGCCGATGTTCAAATTATTGCCTTGATTGCTAGGGGCCATTTTTCTTTCCCATTTATCGAACTCTACGCCTTTAGTTATACGTGGCATACCACTACGAGGTTGTTCGAAGCGTGCGTAACCAGACTCCTCAAGTGAGTCTGCTACCTCTTGTACTTCTTCGAGATGATTGTTTAGAGACGACCCGATGGCGCAGTCAAAAGCGACTTGGAAGTCCGGCCAAAGAAGTGCCTTGTTTGATGGTAGCTCTCGAAGCTTATTGAATAGTACTTTCTCTATCTTGTCCTTCACAGGAATCCCTCCAGATCAAAAGAGCTAACAGTGATTGGACTGCGCGTCCCGATATTCAATGAACCATCCTACGCGTTCAACAATATTATCTAACGCGCTTCAATTCTTCCAACTCATTGATTTTTCTATGACCTAAGTATATCGGCCACTTATTCAGAATTCGCGTGTGCGCGCGTTTTGCCGGTACCAATATACTGTATGCGTTATGACTAATGAAATGGGAAGGGGTATTCAGAAAATCATGACGAGCACAGCCCTGGTTACTATTAACCGATCCCTAAACCAGCCGAAAGCCGCTTCACCTCCCCCGTGTAAAGAAGCCACCCTAGCACCCCATAATTCACCACCACCCCACACCAAAAAATGGCCTGAAATGGCTGCTTCCTGGTTTTGTGCCGAAACAGCCGCTGTGCCAACAGCGCGCCGGGCCAACCACCGATCAAGCCTGCGAAGAGCAGCGTGGCTTCCGGAGTGCGCCTTCTACCCTTCCCTGCTGCGGCTTTGTCGATGCCGTACATGGCGAAGGTGATCACGCTCAGCAGCGCGTATGCCGCCAGGAGCTGTATTGGCGTGTGCCCTAGAACGCTGAGGGCTGCCAGGAGCGCGAAGAAGGCAGCGGCTATGGCGGATGCCAGCATCAGCCCTCTGGAGCGTGGGGATGCGTGGCGTGCCGCTTTCAGGTAGCCCGCCTTCTGGGCTCTCGGTCTGTTCTGGCTATCTCGAGTCAGGTGGTAGGTAATCGGCTCGTTGATTGTTGGGCGGCGCCGATCGCGGGGAAAGGCGCTGATATGAACGAACACGCGAGGGCCGCCTGCGGCTGGCGTGATGAACCCGAAGCCCTTGGCGTCGTTCCACTCGGTGAGTTTGCCTTCATGGCGCATGGGTTATCTCTTGTGAATCAATCCATTGTCAGAGAATACCATGCAAGGTCGAAACTATTTGGATTCAGTAAGTTACTAGGAAATGTAAATAAGACTTGGTTTCGTCTGGCGGGGAGTTGGGAGTCGGGGCACGCTACCGCCCCTGCTGGCAGAATGGATGATGATTCGCATCATCCTAATGCGGCAGTCCCTGAGTACGTCGTGATTGGGTAAGCTATCTTCTGTAGCTCTTAACTCAAAGTAACCAAGGGAAACGTTGAGGGCAACGTCAACGAAAGCATGAGACGTTGCTAGTGCCGCTTATCTTGATCTGAGTCGGGACATAAAAAGACCCCGAAGGCGGGATAACCAACCTTCGGGGTCAATTATTTAAAACCAGGTCCGCGTTACTGCCGCGGACCTGTCTCTCAGCGGTGCAGGTCGAAGCGGTCGTTCTCCATGACCTTGACCCACCCTTTCACGAAGCGGTCGATCATGCGCTCTTCACCGCCGTTGGCGGCGTACTCCTCGGCGATGGCGCGTAGCTGGGAGTTGGAGCCGTACACGAGGTCGACGCGGGTGGCGGTCCACTTCTTCTCGCCCGTCTTGCGGTGGCGGCCTTCGAAGCGCTCTTCGCTCTCGTCGAGGGGCTCCCACACGGTGCCCATGTCGATGAGGTTGACGAAGAAGTCGTTGGTCAGCTGGCCGGGGCGGTCGGTGAGGATGCCGTCGTCGTTGTCACCCACGTTGACGCCGATGGCCCGCATGCCGCCGAGCAGCGCGGTCATCTGCGGTACGCTGAGGTTGAGCATAAAGGCGCGATCCACCATCAGGTGTTCGGCCGGGATGGAGGTCGCCTGGGGCTGCATGTAATTGCGGAAGGCGTCGTGCCTCGGCTCCAGGTAGGCGATGGTATCCACCTCGGTCATTTCCTGGGTGGCGTCGGTGCGGCCCGGGGTAAACGGCACGGTGACGTTGTGCCCGGCCGCCTTGGCCGCCATTTCGACCCCGACGCTACCACCCAGCACGATCATGTCCGCCAGGGAGATGTTGGCGTCCGAGGCGTCCTTGATCTGCTCGAGCTTGTCGATCACCTCGAACACGCCGGAGCGCTTGTTGATGTCCCAGCCGGTTTGCGGTTCGAGCCGGATGCGCGCGCCGTTGGCGCCGCCGCGGTGGTCGGTCTGGCGGTAGGTGCAGGCCGAGGCCCAGGCAGTGCTCACCAGTTGCTTGGCGGTGAGGCCGGAGTCGGCGATCTGCTGCTTGAGGGTGGCGATCTGCTGGTCGTTGACCAGCGGCCCTTGGTGATCGGGTACCGGGTCCTGCCAGATGAGCTCTTCGTCCGGCACCTGCGGGCCGAGGTAGCGGGCGCGCGGGCCCATGTCGCGATGCAGCAGCTTGTACCAAGCGCGGGCGAACTCGTCGGCGAGCTTGTCCGGGTTCTGGTGGAAGTCCTTGGCGATCTCCAGGTAGGTGGGATCGGTGATCATCGCCATGTCGGCGGTGTTCATCACCGGCGGGTTCTTCTTGCCTTCCACGTGGGCGTCGGGCACCCAGTAGCCCTCCTTGACCTCGACCGGCTGCCACTGGTTGGCGCCGGCAGGCGATTTCTTCACTTCCCACTGGTGGGCGAAGATGGTGTTGAGGTAGGAGTTGTCCCACTTGGTCGGCGTCGGGGTCCAGGCGCCTTCGAGGCCGGAGGTCACGGTGTACTCGCCGAGGCCGGTCTCATTGGTGTTGGCCCAGCCGAAACCCTGCTGGTGAATCTTGGCGCCTTCGGGGGCATCGCCCACGGCATCCGGCGAGCCGTTGCCGTGCATCTTGCCGAAGGTGTGGCCGCCTACCGTCAGCGCCACGGTCTCGCGGTCGTTCATGCCCATGCGGGCGAAGGTCTCGCGTACGTCCTGGGCGGATTTCATGGCGTCCGGCACGCCGTTGGGGCCTTCCGGGTTGACGTAGATGAGGCCCATCTGCACCGCGGCCAGCGGGTTGTCGAGCACGCGGCTGCCGTCTTCCCAGCTGCCGGTGTAGCGCTCGTCGTTGGTGGCCAGCCATTCGGTCTCGGGGCCCCAGTAGATGTCGTCCTCCGGCGCCCAGATATCGGCACGCCCATAGCCGAAGCCGAAGGTGCGGAAGCCCATGGTTTCCAGCGCGCGGTTGCCGGCGAGCACCAGCAGGTCGGCCCAGGAGATTTTTTCGCCGTACTTCTGCTTGATCGGCCACAGCAGGCGGCGCGCCTTGTCCAGGTTGCCGTTGTCGGGCCAGCTGTTGAGCGGGGCAAAGCGCTGGGCGCCGGTGCCGCCGCCGCCGCGACCGTCCAGCGCGCGGTAGGTACCGGCCGCATGCCACGACATGCGAATGAAGAACGGGCCGTAGTGACCCCAGTCGGCGGGCCACCAGTCTTGCGAGTCCGTCATCAAGGCATCGAGGTCGGCGCATAGCTCGTCGACGTCGAGCTGCGAGAACGCCTCGGCATAGCTGAAGTCGGCACCGAACGGGCTGGCGTCGGGGTGCTTCTGATGAAGAATGTTGAGGTTGAGCTGGTCGGGCCACCAGTGCTCGTTGCCCTGCAGACGGGACGTGGTGCGCGCCCCGTACTCCCGGCGTGTAGGCTTTTGATCGGACACGGTCTTCTCCTCGACTGAATGGTGGCCCACAGGACAGTTGGACTGACGATTTTGTATCGCCTCGGATTCAGCACCCTCTGACCGAGCCAGAAGGAAGAGAGGCGTCCTGTAAGCCGTCAAAATACAGTGAAGGAGTCAGGAACGAAGCCGTCAAGCAAGAGGGAGGCTTTCGGCTCGATAGGGGTAGGCTATGAGCGCGGCTCGCAACCACATGTGCTCAACAACCACCATGAAACGCCGGCCGAGATTTCGCTAGAACATGCGCTCGCCGGGCAGCCGGGAGGCTTGGCGAAGCCATTCCGTGAGCTGCGCTTCGTCGATCGGTTCGTCCTGGTGGATATGCAGGTAGCGGGTGTTGGGGTCCTTGGATTCGATGGGTGGCGGTGGTTCCAGCGAGGCGCCGTTGAGAAACGCCACCTTGAGGTACTTAGTGAAGCAGTGGAAGGTGAGAAACCACCCCTGGCCCTCGACCCCATAAAAGGGCGAGTTCCATCTCACGGCCTTGCGCACCTCGGGAACCGTACGCACGATGAGCGCATCGAGCCTGCGCCCGACGTCGTGCTTCCACTCCGGCATGGCGGCGATGTAGGCCTGCACCGGGGCGTCGCCGTCACCCTTGGGGATCTGTGGGTTGCCTCCCGAAAGAAGCTTCGGCTTGGCTTCGGCCGAGGGTTTGGGATTATCGCGTGCCATTTGTGCCTTTCCTCCCTGATCCGTTCGAATGAAGGCGGTTGGCGTGACGCCGGCAGGCCGGTCAGCTACCGCCCTACCCCGGATAAGTTACCTAGGCAGCAACAAGCCGCTTGACCTTGAGCTCATTGCGATGCTGTTCGGCATGCCAAAGTTCGTATTGCGCCTGCTGGTTCAGCCAGCTTTCTGCCGATGTATCAAACGCGATAGACAGCCGTATTGCCATTTCCGGGCTAATGCCAGCCTTACCGTTCAACACAGCGCTCAGGGTCTTTCGACTCACGCCCAATCCTTCTGCGGCCGCCGTTACAGACAAGCCAAGAGGCTCGAGGCATAGCTCGCGCAATACTTCACCAGGGTGGGGGGGATTGTGCATCAGCATGGCGGGTACCTCAGTGATAATCCTCGTAATTTACTATCTCGGCATCTCCATCTTCGAACCGAAACGTCACTCGCCAGTTACCACTAACCGTGACTGACCAAATTCCGGAGCGGTTCCCTGTAAGGGCGTGCAGCCTAAGGCCAGGCAAATCCATATCTTTGGCATCTGTTGCTGCATTCAGCCTACCGAGAATCAACCGAAGCCTATTGGCATGAGCGGCCTGAATCCCTGCTGTGCTGCCGGACTTGAAGAATTTAGCCAAGCCCTTGTGTTTGAAGCTTCGGATCATGCCTCAAGTGTAACCTGTAACGCCTCAGGTATCAATATGGATGTGCAGACGCATGCTACGCGGGGCTCTGCTCTCGCCCTATATCGCCCAGCATACTCTCCAGCTCGCTCTCGCTGACGCCGAGCATCTGCAGGATGTTGCGCTGGGCGGCATTGAGGATGTGCTGGCGTTCCTGCTCGCCGGGCAGGCTCTTGGCGATGGCCACGGCGCCTACCAGCGAGGCGAGAATGGCGCGGGACTTGTCGGCGATGACCTCGCGGTCGGCTTCGAAGGGCAGTTTCTTCAGGCGGCTCAAGGCGATGAGCCGGGTTTCCAGCATCTTCTTCATGCTCAGGTAGGAGGCTTCGAAGAGCGTGCGGACCTCGGCGTTCTCGTTGCCGATCTCGTTGAACAGCACGGTCTCCGGCCCCGGCTTGTGCTTGCGCTCCAGCTCCTGGAGATTCCAGCAGTTGGCTACCAGCTCGGTCAGGTGCTTCACCGAGAGCGGCCCCTTGACCAGCCTGGCCGCGCGGCTGCTCTCGAGGGTTTGCCGCACCGAGGCGTGGTAGAGCGCTTCCTTGGAGGCGAAGTGGGCATAGAAAGCGCCGTGGGTCATCTTGGCCAGCTTCATGATCTGAGCGATGGAGACTTTCTCGAAACCCTTGCGGCTGAACAGCTCGATGGCCGACTTGAGAATACGCTCGCGCGATTTGGCCTTGTGGTTCGTCGAGTAGGGCATGGCGATCTCACACTCCCACGCTGAATATTATGTTGATCATATCAACCTGACTGTTAGCGTGGCACAACCCCAAGCTGTTCAGGAAATTACCATGCAATCACCGCTCGTCATCACCGGCATGGGCATGATCAGTCCCCTTGGTTGTGGCGTCAAGGCAAGCTGGGAGCGCCTTCTCGCCGGCCGTTCCGGCATCTCTCCGATCACCCGCATCGATACCGGCGAACTGCCGATCAAGGTGGCAGGCTCGGTGCCAGGCATCGAGGATGACCCTGAAGCCGGCCTCGACCCGGACCGCGTGCTGGATGCCAAGGAGCGTCGCAAGCTGGAGCTGTTCAGCCTCTATGCCATGGCCGCCGCCGAAGAGGCGCTGACCCAGGCCAACTGGTTTCCCGAAAGCGATGCGGACCGGCTGGCCACCGCCACCATCATCGGTTCCGGCATCGGCGGCTTCCCCACCATCACCCAGGCGCAGAGCACCCTGACGGCGCGCGGCCACCGCCGACTCTCCCCTTTCACCGTGCCGGCTTTCCTGGCCAACCTGGCGGCGGGTAACGTCTCGATCCGCTATGGCCTGCGCGGGCCGATCGGCTGCCCGGTCACGGCCTGTGCGGCCGGGGTGCAGTCCATCGGCGACGGCATGCGCATGATTCGCAGCGGCGAGGCCGAGGTGGCCCTGGTGGGCGGCGCAGAGGCCTGTATCGACCCACTCTCGCTGGCCAGCTTCCACGCCATGAAGGCACTCTCCACCGAGCAGGACGACCCCAGCAAGGCGTCACGCCCCTTCGACCAGGCCCGCAACGGCTTCGTGATGGGAGAAGGCGCGGGGCTGCTGGTGATCGAAACCCTGGCCCACGCCGAGGCGCGCGGGGCGACGCCGCTGGCGATCCTTAGCGGCTACGGCACCAGCGCCGATGCTCACCACATCACCGCCGGCCCGGAAGACGGCGGTGGCGCCGCAGCGGCCATTCGGGCCGCGCTGCGAATGGCGGGCCTGAAGCCCACCGATATCGACCACATCAATGCCCACGCCACCTCCACCCCGGTCGGCGACCGGGCCGAGATCGCCGCCCTGCGCAACGCCTTCGGCGACGCCCTGGCTGGCATTCCCATCTCCGCCACCAAGTCCTCGACCGGGCATCTACTGGGTGCCGCCGGCGGCGTGGAGAGCATCTTTTCCGCCTTGGCCGCCATGCACGATCGCCTACCCCCTACCCTGAACCTGGAGAACCGCGACGAGGATCTGCACGACCTGGATATCGTCTCCGGCCAGGCGCGGGAGCACGCCACTCAGCACGTACTGTGCAACGGGTTCGGCTTCGGCGGGGTGAATGCCGCGCTGATCGTGAGCAAGGTGTAAGCGCACTCAGCTCCTAGTGACGGTGACCTTGGCTGTGGCCATGGGCGTCACTAGGCTGGCCACGGTGGTGGACATACCGCCGAACCTGTTCGTCATCGAGCACCGTGAGCATGACCAGGTGGTATTCGAGGTGTACCGCCCGCAGTTGGCCCCAGCGCCGAGCCGTCTGATCGGTAAGGCGTTCGATTTCCTCGAGCGTTGCGCGGCGCTCGGCAAACAGCCGGTCGAGTTCGCGCTCGCTTTCGATTACCTGCTCGCCGAGGTCACTGGCACGTTCACGCATGCGCTCAAAGGCTTGTTCGGTGCGCTCCCGCTGCTCTTCGGTCAGGTTCAGTGCATCGGCCAGTTCCAGCACGTGCATGGGGCCTGGGTAGCCATTCAGCTCCGCCGGCAGGGCCAGCTCCATCCCTCTGCCCTGCTGGAGCCCTTCCACGTCGCTGGCGGAGAGCGCCTTGATCTCGCGTGAATGGAACCCGGCGTAAGAGCCATGCACTACCGCTTCCCCCTGGGCCGCCCCGGTGGTGATAACTAACAGTACAAAAGCCAACAGGCGTGTCATTGGAATGCCCTCTCTCGGTTTCGGTTGCACCTAGAGTGGGGTGGGCAGCATCATTTGGGTATGAGCGAGATCATATCCAGTCAGCCATCAGGCATCGCCTCGACCCTGGAGACGCTGGCCGGCCGCCCTGGCCATCGGCGACGTCTTGCCTGCGGGGAGATGCTGTTCCACGCCGGGGAGCCTGTCGCCTCGGTGTACGTGATCCTGTCCGGTCAGGTGCGGATGATGCGGATGAACCAGACGGGAGCGGAAGTGACCGTCGACCGCGCCGGCCCCGCCCGCTGGCTGGCCGAGGCTTCGCTGTTCGCAGCGCGCTACCATTGCGATGCAATGGCCGACACCGAGGCCTTTCTGCTCAGCTACCCCAAGGCCGCCGTGGTCGAAGGCATGCAGCGGCAACCGGCGCTGGCGACCGAGCTCATGATCGACCTGGCCCGGCGGCTGCATGAGGCGCGCCTGCGCATCGAGATTCTCAACATACCCCGTGCCCAGGAGCGCCTGCTCGCCTATCTGCAGGCGCACGCCAGCGGAGAGAACGCGGAGTTTACGCTGCCGGGTAGCTGGAAAGCCCTGGCAGGTGAGATCGGGCTGACGCACGAGTCGGTCTATCGCGCGCTGGCACAGCTTCAGCGCGAAGGAAGGGTTCGGCGCGAGGGCCGGCAGGTCTGGTTAGCGCCTCTACAGAGCTGAGGATGTGGCGTACGCCCTTCACTTCAGCCGTTCAAGCCGCCCCTTGCGCTTGACGATGTTCCTGTAATCCCACTGAATGTCGCGGGATTTGCCGAGCCAGCGCTCGAGGTCGTCGACGTTGACCTGCTCGACGGCGGTGTAACGGGCTTCCGCGGCCTTGAAGCTGCCCTCTTTCTGCAAACTTTCCTCTTCGAAGGATTGGCCGCTCCAGAACAGCAGCCGCACGCAATGCTTGAGCTTCTTGTAGCCGACTATCGGGTTGTCATCGAGGAACCAGACAGGGTGGGCATGCCACACCTTGCTCTCGGCCTCGGGCAGGTGGCGTTCGATGGTCTCGGCCAGGAGGTCGCAGATGGCTTTGTCGCTGGGCTCCTGCCGCTGGTTGTAGTCGAGGATGTCAGGATGCATCCTTCTCCTCCATCTGCCGAAGCTTGATGCGTGCCTTGATTCGGCTGAGGGCAACGGGCGTGACTCTAACGTAGCCTGCTATGTCCCGATCCGTCACTCGCTCGGCGATGTGCGGGTACTCTTCGATGAAACGCTGATAGCGCTCCTCCGCGGAGAGTGTGAGCAGGTCGCGCTCACGCGCCTCTTTGCGAAAGCCATAGAGCTCGAAGCCTTTCCGGAGGGCACGCTGCCATTGTGGATGTTTGTCGCCTAGCTGATCCAGCAGGTGGTATGGCAACGATTCGACCGAAGCCGGGCAAGCGGCAACGGCGCTGAAGCTGGTGACACCGCCAGGCAAAAGGGCGGCAAGACTGGTGAAGAACCTGTCTTCGGCAGCGAATGCCTTGACCCAGGCATCGCCGTCGCAGGTTTCGTAGATCATCTTGATGATCCCGGTCTCGACGAAGTAAACGTAGGGGCACGCCATGCCAGATAGAAAAAGGGTTTCGCCCGACTCTAGTGTCTTGCGCCGAAGTGAAGGCTCGACGAGATGCCACTCGGGAAGTGGGCAGCCCGCCAGCCGCTCGAGAATTTCCTTTGCCGCGCTCACAACCCCTCACCGCTCATTAACTCAGGTTAACTCTGACCGTACATCACCAAGGGAGGCTGGCGCCAACTCCATCTCCTGAGACAGGTCAATCACGCCCCAACGATACGGTCCCGCCCGCTCTGCTTGGCCTGATAGAGCCGCCGATCCGCCTGTTCGATCAGGCTGGCCGGGATCCCCCCTTCCGCCGGGGTAGCGGTTGCCACGCCCATGCTGACGGTGACGAGGTGAGAGACGTCGGAAGCGCGATGCGGGATTGCTGCATCACACAGGGCGACTCGACAGCGCTCTGCCACCTGACAGGCGGCTTCCAGGTCCGTTTCCGGCAATACGAGAGCGAACTCTTCGCCGCCGAAGCGTGCCAGCAAGTCGCGAGGCCGCGCGGCAGCGGTACTGACGATTTGCGCAACCCGGCGCAGGCAGTCGTCGCCGGCGAGATGGCCGTAGTAGTCGTTGTAGAGCTTGAAACAGTCGATATCGAGCATGATGAACGAGAGAGGCTGGCCGGCTCGCTTGGCACTGGCCCACTCCGACTCCAGCACGGAGTCGAGCAGGCGTCTGTTGGCAACACCGGTGAGGCCGTCCTGATACGAGAGCTCCTCGAGCTCCCGTTGCAGCTGCATCAGCTTCTCTTCGCTCTTCTTGCGCTCGCTGATGTCGAACATGAAGCCGACCAGCGCTTCGCCTTCGCCGGCACCGTTGCGTACTACGTGCACGACGTCACGAATCCACACGTAGCTGCCGTCGGCCTTCAGGGCGCGGTAATCCGCCTCATGATCGATCCCATTCCTGGACTGTTCGATACAGAAGCCAACCACCCGCTCGCGATCCTCCGGGTGCATGCGCTCGACCCAGTCGTCGACGCTGACCCAACTGCGCGGCGACCATCCCAGCAGGCGCTCGACCTGCGGCCCAATGTAGGAGAAACGCATGGTCTCCAGGTCGATTCTCCAAGGGATGGCCTGGGTAGACTCCAGCAGTGTTTTGTAGACGGCGGTGTCTACGCTCAACGGCGCGGCATCGTCACTCATGGCGCGTGGGCTCCACTAGGCTGGTATGCGCGTCCGTGCCGGATCGAACCTTTTCATGACTAAGTGTGCCACAAAGTGAATGGCAGCAGACTAGAAATGCCATTAATGGAGGCGATAGTTTTCGCTATTGGTGCAGCTGGGGCTGACGGATATCAGTTCGCTCTTGCTGAGCTTTTCCTGAGTACCATATGGGCCACCTTTTCCGTTGCTACCCGCTCTGCGCAGCGATAGCCGAGCGCGCGCATGTCGAGGCCGGTGAACAGGTGCTCCCCGGCGCCGAGCAGTACCGGGGTGACGGCAAGGTGAAGCTCATCGACGAGCTGCGCACGCAGGTACTGCTGCACGGTCGCTATACCGCCGCCTAGGCGTACGTCCTTATCTCCTGCGGCTTCGCGGGCGCGCTCCAGAGCTGCATGAATGCCTTGGGTGACGAAGTAGAACGTCGTGCCATCCGCCATCTCGACGGGATCGCGAGGATGATGGGTCAATACGAAGACCGGCATGTGAAACGGCGGGTTGTCGCCCCACCACCCCTTCCAGCCCTCATCAGGCCAGGGGCCGCGTACGGGACCGAACATGTTGCGGCCCATGATCCAGGCGCCGACATTCTCGAAGCCGCGGGTTACGAAATCGTCGTCGGGCCCGGTTTCTCCGCCCGTCTGGCCCAGCACTCTTCGCTGGAAAGTTGCGGTCGCAAACTGCCAGTCCTGATTCTCCAGACCGTTGATGCCCATCGGATTTTCCAGGCTCTGCTCGGGGCCGGCGGCAAAGCCGTCCAGCGAGATACTGAAGCAGGAAACGCGTAGCTGGCTCATCGTGGCCTCCGTTGAGTGCGTATCTGCCAGTAGTCGAACTATCCGCATGGGATTCGACATCCCACCGGCCAGCACGGCCCCCTCTATGACAGCAGGAGCCTCTCATCGATGGGCTTGAACTCGTTGGCGGCGCTCATCAGTGAGTTAGCCGTCAACTGCGGTACGCCATAGATCTCCACCACCTTCCCATGGACTTGTCGGATCTTGTCGACCAGCAGGGCGAAATCGCCGTCGCCCGAAACCAGCACGATGACGTCCGCCTGCTCGGCGTACTCGATGGCATCGAGGGTAATGCCGACGTCCCAATCGCCTTTGGCGGAACCGTCCGCCCTTTGAATGTAGGGCTTCAGCTTCACCTCGAAGCCGATGGCGCGAAGGATGTTCTGAAACTCCTGCTGCTTCCGGTCGCCCCTGTCGATGGCATAGGCGATGGCCTTGACGACTTCCCTGCCGGCAGTGACTTCGGCCCAGAACTTGTTGTAATCGAAATTGCGCTTATACGCTTGGCGCACCGTGTAGTAGACGTTCTGGACGTCCACGAATATCGCCACCTTGTCCATTGGATAGCCCCATTGTTGTATCGCTCCAGTGACACCAAACGCAGCGCCCTGAGCCAGTATGAACTGACCCGGGGCGCTTGTGTGCTCCAGTCATGGCTTTCGCTAGCTTTCACCGCCAGGCCCGCGTTCCGATGGTTGCGGCACCGTTGCTCACCGGACATGATGTCTGAAACCACAGTTTCAGGAGTCGGCATGGCCAGATCCTCGCAGACGCGTTCTTTCCTCGCCCGAGTGCGCAGCGCCCTGCCCTCTCTGCACCCGGCCGAGCGCCGGCTGGGCGAGTTCGTGTGCGATTTCCCCGGTGAAATCGCCAGCTACGATGCCCAGGAGCTGGCAAAGTTTGCCGGGGTCTCCAAGGCGACGGTGTCGCGCTTCGTACGCCGGCTCGGCTACGAGAGCTACGAGGCGGCGCGCAAGCACGCCCGCGAGGAGCAGACCACCGGCTCGCGCCTCTTCCTGCAGAGCGCGGCCCTGGAGCCGGGCGAGCGCTCTCTGGCGCTCAATCTCGACCAGGGCAAGGACAACCTTGACCGGACCTTCTCGGCGATCACCCAGGCGCAGGTGGACGCCGTGGCCCGGGCCATCCTCGACGCCCGCAAGACCTGGGTCATTGGCTTTCGCGCCAGCCACCCTTTCGCCGACTATCTGCGCTGGCAGCTCACCCAGGTGGTGGAGCAGGTGGTCAGCCTGCCCGGCGGCGGCGAGACCCTGGGCGAGCACCTGGTCAGCGTGCGCCCGGAAGACTGCGTGATCGTCATCGGCCTGCGTCGCCGGGTGGCGATCACCGAGCAGGTGCTGGCCGAAGCCCGCGAGAGCGGCGCCCGGGTGCTCTATATCACCGACGAGGGACTAGCCCCGGACCCCAGCGTCACCTGGCACTTCCGCTGCTGCACCCTGGCCGCCGGGCCGCTGTTCAACCACACCGCCGTCATGGCGCTCTGCCACCTGCTGGCCATGCGCACCATCGAGCTTGCCGGTGACGACTCGCGCCGCCGCCTGCGCCGTATCGAGACGCTGAACGATAAGCTCGAAGAACTGTAGGAAGCCGGCACCATCCTGGCGCATGGCGCTACCAATCTGCACACTTTCCGGGCAAAAAAAGAAACACCCGCGCGGCGGACTAATAGGCGATTCTGAAGTAATTGGCTGTTTTCGTTATGAAACTACAGTTTCTTGAATGCGATGGCATGAAACTTGGATCACTCAAGGCGACTGCCGCCGCCTGAACGCGGCGGGCCGACACCGCCACCTGGCGCCCAGCGGAGCCGTACTCCCTCCTAAGGTGCCACCGATGACAGGACCAAGACCATGCTGAAACGTACCGCTCTGGTAACCGCCGTCTCCGCCGCCCTGATGGCCTCCGCCGCCCAGGCCAGCGCGCTGTCGATCCAGGTGCTGGGCCAGCCCGCCGGCTCCGGCCTGATCGCCCAGCAGAAGGAGCAGCCCTTCTTCACCAACCTGGCGGAAAACACCGGCCTGGATATCACCGTGCAGTACCTGCCGGTGGACGTGGCGGGGGTTCCCGACACCGACGGCCTGCGCGTGCTACGTTCCGGTCTCTTCGATATCGTCTCCCTGCGCGGCCCCCAGGTGAGTCGCGATGAGCCCTCCATCCTCGGGCTCGACCTGATCGGGCTCAATACCAGCTTCGAGGCCGGCCGTGAGCACGTCGCCGCCTTCTACGATTACGTGGACAACCGCCTGCAGGAGCGCTTCAACGCCAAGCTCTTGGGCACCTGGCCCGCCGGCCCCCAGGTAATCTTCTGCCGCGGCGAGATCGGCGGCCTGGATGACCTGCGCGGCAAGCGCGTGCGCGTGGGCGACCAGAGCGCGGCCAACTTCGTCGGCCAGCTCGGCGCCACCGGCATCTCGATGCCCTTCGGCGACGTCCAGCAGTCGCTCTCCCGCGGCGTGATCGACTGTGCCATTACCGGCCCTGCCTCGGCCAACTCCGGCGGCTGGCCGGAAGCCACCACCACGGTGTTGCCCATCGCCTTGCAGCTGGCCATCAACGGCTACGCCATCAACCTCGATACCTGGAACAGCATGACCGAGGAGCAGCAGACCCAGCTCGAGTCGGCCATCGCCGAGCTGAGCGACGAGATCTGGACCTACTCCGAGGAGCTCTATGAAGACGCCATGCGCTGCAACGCCGGCGAGACACCCTGCGAGTACGGCACCCTCTACTCCCTCACCGAGGTGCCGGTGACCGAGGAGGACCTGGCCAAGGTGGCCGCCGCCGTGGAAGAGGTCTCCCTGCCGATCTGGGCTCGCCAGTGCAATGCCGCCGCTGCGGACTGCGAGGACGTGTGGCGCGATACCGTCGGCCAGAAGCTCGGCCTCTGAGCCCGGGAGGCGACGATGACGATCTATGCTCGCATTCTCGGCATGCTGTTTGGCGCCATGATGCTGCTGCTCGCCCTGCTGATCACGGTGGAAACCGTGATCCGCAAGGCCTTCTCGATGTCGCTCGGCGGGGTCGACGAGCTGGGAGGCTATGCCATTGCCATCGCCGCCCCGCTGGCGTTCTGCGTGGCCATGGTCGAGCAGTCCCATATCCGCATCAACCTGGTGCACATGCGCCTGCCCTTCAGGGTGCAGGCGGTGCTCAACGCCCTGGCCGCCCTGACCCTCGGGCTGCTGGCAGCCTTTCTGCTCTATTTCACCATCCAGACCGTCCAGGACACCCGGCTCTACGGCTCCATCGCCCAGACGCCGCGGGCCACGCCGTTGATCTACCCGCAGACCGTGTGGCTGATCGCCATGGTCGCCTTCACCCTGGCCGCCGCGGTGCTCACCGCGCAGGCCATGGGGCTGCTGGCGAAGGGCGACTGGAAGGCGCTCAACCGCCGCTTCGGGCCGAGTTCGACCCAGGACGAGCTGGCAGCGGAGCTCGAGGACCTCAAGCAGCGCGAACAGCAATCGGACGAGCCGCTGCTCGACGAGCCGCAGGCGGATGAATCCCCTACCGGCGACCCGGCGCGCAAAGGAGGCCAGTCATGAGCATTCCCCTGATCGCCACGGCGTTCTTCATCATGCTCGGCCTGATGCTGCTGAGCATCCCGGTGGCCGTGGCCATCCTCTTCGTCGGCGTGATCGGCGGCTACCTGATGCACGGCTTCCCCCTGGTGGACATGATGGGCGGCGTGGTATGGAGCAGCCTGAACAGTCCCTCCATGCTGGCGATTCCGCTGTTCATGCTGCTCGGCGAACTGCTGCTGCGCGGCGGCATTGCCGACCGGATGTACGCAGCGCTCTCGGTGTGGTTCAACCGCCTGCCGGGCGGGCTGCTGCACACCAACATCGCCACCTGCACGCTCTTCTCCGCCACCTCGGGCTCGTCGGTGGCTACCGCCGCCACCGTGGGCACCATCTCGCTGCCGGCGCTGCAGAAATACCGCTATCCGGTGCGCCCCTCGCTTGGCTCCCTGGCTGCCGGCGGCACTCTGGGCATCCTGATTCCCCCCAGCATCAACCTGCTGGTCTACGGCCAACTGGCCAATACCTCGGTCAGTCAGCTGTTCGCCGCCGGGCTGATCCCGGGCCTTACCCTGGCCCTGCTCTTCTCCGTCTACCTCTTCATCGCCCACGGCAAGGCGGGCAGCAGCGCCATGGTGGAAGTCAACCTGCCGCTGCGAGAGAAGCTTGCCCTCTCGCGCCACCTGGTGCCGCCCTTCGTCATCTTCGGGGTAGTGATGGGCAGCATCTACGGCGGGGTCGCAACGCCTACCGAGTCCGCGGCCATCGGGGTGATGATCGCCCTGGCCTTCATCGTGGGCGGGGGCAAGCTGAGCCTCGACCTCTTGATCCACTGCTCGCTGCACGCCGCCAAGACCACCGGCATGGTGATCATCGTGCTGATGTGCGCGCTGCTGCTCAACGTGACCCTCTCGATGCTGGGGGTGACCCAGGCGCTGACCCAGTGGGTGGCTAGCTTCGGTCTCACCCAGGTGGGCCTGCTGCTGGTACTGCTGCTCTTCTACGTAGTGCTCGGCACCTTCATGGATGCCATGTCGATGCTGGTGCTGACGGTGCCGATCACCGTGCCGATGGTGATGGCCGTTGGCGTGGACCCCATCTGGTTCGGCATCTTCATCGTGCTGATGTGCGAGATCGCCTTGATCACGCCGCCGGTGGGCATGAACCTCTTCGTGGTGCAGGGGGTGCGCAAGGATGGCGGCAGCTTCAACGACGTGATTTGGGGCTCGCTGCCCTTCGTGGCGATCATGGCGCTGTTCACGCTGGCCATCATGGTCTGGCCTCAGATCGTGATGTGGCTCCCCGACCTGTTGGCGGGGCGCTGATCGATGACCCATTACCCTGGAGACGCCACTCCGCCGGCCCCCGTTCGCGTGCTGGCCATCAACCCCAACACCAACCCGACCGTCACCCAGCGAGTGCGGGAGGTGCTGCAGGCCCAGGCACCGCCCGGCGTGATCATCGAGGCGGAGAGCCCGCACCAAGGGCCCCGAGCGGTGGAAAGCGGGCAGGACAAGACCCGCGCCGCCGGCCACGTGATGGCGCTGATCGAAAGCCGCATGGCGCAAGGCTACGCCGGCTATATCCTCGCCTGCTTCGATGACATCGCCGTCGCCGAGGCCCGCGCTCTGACCGGCGCCCCGGTGATCAGCCTGGCGGAGGCCGGCATTCGCCGCGCGGACGCCACCGGCGGCCCCTTCACGGTGATCACCACCTTCGAGGGCGCCGTGGCCACCATTGAGTCGCTCTGCGAGTGCTACGGCGTGAAGGAGCGCTGCCGCGTTGTGGCCACCGGCATCGGCGTGAGCGAGACCGCGGCGCGCACCACCCTGGCCGAGACGCGGTTGGCGAGCCTCTGCGAGGGAGCCCGCGCGGAGGGGGCTCGAGCCATCGTACTGGGCTCCGGCGCCTTCGCCGGACGCGGCGCGCAGCTTGCCAGGCGCCACGGCCTTCCGGTGATGGACGGCTTCGCCGAGGCGCTGGCCTTCGTGCTGCGCCAGGCGGAACCCTTGAGAGCCCGGAGCACCTAGCGCCTTCGCTCAGGTGGGAGTGCACGCCCCTGCGCGCCTGGCGCGGTGGGCGTGCAGCTTCTTGTAGCTCTCGATCAGACGCTGATGCTTCTCCAGGCCTTCGAGCTGCATGTTGGTGGGCGTGAGGCCATGGAAACGTACCTCGCCGGTGACAGAGCCGACCACCGCGGCCATGGTCTTCTCACCGAACATGCGGGTGAGGTTGTGCAGGTAGTCGTCGAGTTCCAGCTCGTCGTCGAGCACGATCTCCAGCACCGCGGCCATGGCCTGGTAGAACAGCCCGCGCTCCACGGTGTTGTCGTTGTACTGCTGGAACATCTCGACCCGCTCCAGGGCCTCTTCGTGCTGCCCAAGCGCCAGGTGGATCAGCAGCTTCAGCTCGAGGATGGTGAGCTGGCCCCACACGGTGTTCTCGTCGAACTCGATACCGATCAGGGTGATGATGTCCATGTGCTCGTCGAGCTGGCTCTCCTCCAGGCGCTCAAGCAGCCCGGCGAGCTGCTCGTCGCTCAGGGCGTGGAGGTTGAGGATGTCCTCGCGGTAGTCCAGCGCCATGTTGGTGTTGTCCCAGATCAGGTCCTCCACCGGGTACACCTCGGAGTAGCCCGGCACCAGGATGCGGCACACCGGCGCGCCCAGGTCCTCGTGCACGGCCATGTAGGCCTCGAGCCCCAGCTCTTCCAGAATGCCGAACAGCGTGGCTGCTTCTTCATCCGTACTGTTGGAACCGCTGCCGGAGAAGTCCCAATCGGCGAACTCGAACTCGCTCCTGGCACTGAAGAAGCGCCAGGAGACCAGCCCCGAGGAGTCGATGAAGTGCTCGACGAAGTTGTTGGGTTCGGAGACGGCCTGGGAATTGAAGGTCGGCGGCAGGAAGTCGTTCAGACCCTCGAAGCTGCGGCCCTGCAGCAGCTCGGTGAGGCTGCGCTCCAGTGCCACCTCGAAGCTGGGGTGGGCACCGAAGGAGGCGAACACACCGCCGGTGCGCGGGTTCATCAGGGTCACGCACATGACCGGGAACTGGCCGCCCAGCGAGGCGTCCTTGACCAGCACCGGGTAGCCCTGGGCCTCCAGCGCCTGGATGCCTTCGAGGATGCCCGGGTAGCGCTCGAGCACCTCCATGGGCACGTCCGGCAGCGCCAACTCCTGTTCGAGGATCTCGCGCTTCACCGCCCGCTCGAAGATCTCGGAAAGGCATTGCACCTGGGCTTCAGGCAGCGTGTTACCGGCGCTCATGCCGTTGCTGAGGTAGAGGTTCTCGATCAGGTTGGAGGGAAAGTAGACCGTCTCGCCGTCCGACTGGCGCACGAAGGGCAAGGCGACGATGCCCCGCTCACGCTTGCCGGAGTTGGTGTCGATCAAGTGCGAGCCGCGCAGCTCGCCCTCCGGGTCGTAAATCTCGCGGGTGTAGTCGTCGAGGATGCCTGCGGGCAGCTCGTCGTTGGGCCCGGGCTTGAACCACTCCTCGTTGGGATAGTGCACGAAGGCGCTGCCCGCGATCTCTTCGCCGAAGAACTGGTCGTTGTAGAAGAAATTGCAGCTCAGGCGCTCGATGAACTCGCCCAGCGCCGAGCACAGCGCGCTCTCCTTGGTGGCGCCCTTGCCGTTGGTGAAGCACATCGGCGAGGCGGCATCACGAATGTGCAGCGACCACACGTGGGGCACGATGTTGCGCCAGGAGGCGATCTCGATCTTCATGCCCAGCTCCGCCAGCATGGCGGACATGTTGGCGATGGTCTGCTCCAGCGGCAGGTCCTTGCCCTCGATCCAGGTGTAGGAGGCCTCGTCGGGCTGCACCATCAGCAGGGCCTGGGCGTCCTCGTCGAGGTTCTCCACCGTCTCGATCTGGAACTCGGGGCCGGTCTGCACCACCTTCTTGACGGTGCAGCGGTCGATGGAGCGCAGGATGCCCTCGCGGTCTTTCTCGGAGATGTCTTCCGGCAGTTCGACCTGGATCTTGAAGATCTGGTTGTAGCGGTTCTCTGGGTCGACGATGTTGTTCTGCGAGAGGCGGATGTTCTCGGTGGGGATGTTGCGCGCCAGGCAGTAGACCCGCACGAAGTAGGCCGCACACAGCGCGGAAGACGCCAGGAAGTAGTCGAACGGGCTTGGTGCCGAGCCGTCGCCCTTGTAGCGGATGGGCTGGTCGGTGATGACGGTGAAATCGTCAAACTTGGCTTCAAGCCTGAGATTTTCGAGAAAATTGACTTTGATTTCCATGGATCGGCACCGGAAGGACGTGAGAGGGCTTCGGCGAAGCAAGAGCAGAAACCCTCCATTATCCAGTTTTTACCCGCTGCCGTCTTGGGGGTCGCGAAAAATCCGAGGGCAGAGCAAACGCAGCCGCGTTGCAGCCCTGGCAGGCGCCGATCATGGTGGTGACAGAGGTCTCACAGAGGCGATGCCATGCCAATACTGGGCGGATGCAGCTGCTGAGTGCAAGCTCGGGACCCACGGTTATGCGCTGCCCCCGGCGGCGAGCGCGATGCGCACACCTGGGCGGTGCTACGCGCCTTCCAGATGCATTTCCGGCCAGCGGATTACCGCGGCGAGCCAGTTGCCGAGAGCGCGGCAATCCCCTGGGCACTGCTCACCAAGCACCGTCCTGAGGCGCTAAAGGATGCGCGCCTGACGACGTTCACATGTCCGGCGGATAGTGGATCAGATCATGGATTCGCGCCGTAGGCGCTTCGAGGTTGCGATAGGCATGCGGGCGGTCTGCGGCGAAGCGCATGGCATCGCCGGCCTCGAGGCGATGCCACTGCCCCTCGACCGCGAGCTCCATGACGCCTTCGATGACCACCACGTGTTCGACGATGCCCGGCGCATGCGCCGGCGACTCGCTGAACGTGCCTTGGGGAAGATCGATGACGAACATCTCGAAGCCCAGACCGGGGTCGAAGGCAAACAGTGGCAGCACGGTCATGCCGGAGGCATCCTGGTGCCATGGGGTCGATGAGCGGCTGGCCGGGGTCAAGCCGGGCGCCAGAAAGTAACTCATCGGCACCCGCAGGCCGCTGGCGATCTTCCACAGTGTGGCCACTGTGGGGGTCGACTCTCCGCGTTCGATTTGCCCCAGCATCGCCTTGCTCACGCCGGTCTTCCGAGCGACGCCATCCAGGCTCAACCGATAAGCCTGGCGGCACGCCTTGAGTCGCTGACCCAGCGCCGCGAGATCGGCTTCCATGGCAACTCCTCTTCGGTCACATTGCGGTTTGCACACCATCTTCCTCAATGCGCGTACTGAAAGCAATGTGCGTTATAGCGCACATTGCTTCCGCTGGACTTGTGCGCTATAACGCACAAACCCTCTTCGAGACACTCGCCATGCCCCAGTCCAACTTCTGGCGCGACAGCAGTCCCGCCCACGCCACCGCCGGTTTCGTCGCCGTACTGGTCGGTTATAGCAGTTCTGCGATCATCATTTTCCAGGCCGCCGCTGCCGCGGGCGCCTCGCCGAGTCAGATCGGCGCCTGGCTGAGCACTCTGGGGCTGGCGATGGGTATCACCACGATCGGGCTCTCGTTGCACTATCGGCAGCCGATCCTTACCGCCTGGTCGACACCCGGCGCCGCGCTACTCGCGGTCAGCCTGCCCGGCAGCTCACTCAACGAAGCGATCGGGGTATTCATGTTCTGCGCACTGCTGGTGCTGATCTGCGGCATCACCGGCTGGTTCGCACGGCTGATGCAGGTGATTCCGCAGTCGATCGCAGCGGCGATGCTGGCCGGCGTGCTGCTGCGCTTCGGCCTCGACGCCTTCGTCTCGCTGGGCCACGCCTTCACCCTGGTGCTGGTGATGCTGGCAACCTATCTGATCGCCAAGCGCTGGCTGCCGCGCTACGCTATCCTGCTGGTGCTGGTTCTAGGGTTCGCCTGCGCCGCCGCGCTAGGTAAGATCGATACCGCCGCGGCGCACTGGTCGTTCGCACTGCCAATGCCGACCATGCCTCATTTCACCCCATCCAGTCTGCTCGGCATCGGCCTGCCTCTGTTCGTGGTCAGCATGGCTTCTCAGAACGCACCCGGCGTCGCCACACTGCGCGCTGCGGGCTACGCCCCCCCGATCTCGCCGCTGATGATCTGGACCGGCCTGGCCACACTGTTGCTGGCACCCTTCGGCGCCTTCAGCCTGTGTCTCGCCGCCATCACAGCGGCGATCTGCATGGGCAGCGACGTTCACGCCGATCCGGCGCGGCGCTATCCGGCCGCGGTCTGGGCAGGGCTGTTCTATCTGCTCGCGGCGGTATGCGGCGGCTCGATCGGTAGCCTGTTCGACGCCCTGCCGCGGGAACTGGTCGTGGCCCTGGCGGGCCTGGCGCTGCTGCCGACCATCGCCAGCAGCCTGCACCGGGCGCTGTGCGAGGAGGCCCTGCGCGAGCCGGCGCTGATCACCTTCCTGGTCACGGGTTCAGGCGTGAGCCTGTTCGGCATCGGCGCGGCCTTCTGGGGACTGGTCGCGGGTATGGTGGCGCTGGGTGTCGCCGGTTCTCGCCGCCGCCCGCGATTCTAGACCGGATCGGCGGCCAGCGGCTCCAGCCGGTGATCAGATGGGCGAAGTCTTGACATACACCGCGGCGGGCTTGGAGAACATGTTGGCGATAGTCTGCTCCAGCGGCAGGTCCTTGCCCTCGCGGTCTTTCTCGGAGATGTCTTCCGGCAGTTCGACCTGGATCTTGAAGATCTGGTTGTAGCGGTTCTCCGGGTCGACGATGTTGTTCTGCGAGAGGCGGATGTTCTCGGTGGGGATGTTGCGCGCCAGGCAGTACACCCGCACGAAGTAGGCCGCACACAGCCTGGCGGTAGGGCAAACAAGAATCTACCCGGCAAACTGGTTACCGGGTAGTTCCCTGCATACTTGTGTTTTTTCGTCAGAGCCGTCTCAGCGGCTTTGTTTACGCAAATTAACGTTGAGTAACGCTGAAAGCAACATAGACATTAGGCTAAAGCATGGCCGCTCTCAGGCCGTCGTACTCGGCTCTCTCACTATGGTGCAGTCCTCATGTTGCAGTGCTTCGAGCACTCTCCGGCCCCGCGGAGAGAGCCGATAGCCCGTGCCCAGGCTCTCTGTCAGGCCCAGATTCTTGAGCTTGCGCACGTTGAGCTTGAAGGCTTCCTTCTCCAGATCCATCATCTCACACAGTTCCCCAGCGCGGACACCGGGACGGTTCCCTATCACTTCCAGCGTCTTTCGAGTCCACGGCCCATGTGCGGCTCGCTCATCCAGCCGCCGCAAACGCTAGCGCAAGCCCCGGATTTCCTCATTCGTCAGATCCGTCGATTCGCGAAGGGCTATCCGAGGATCGGGGCGTAACGCGCCCAGCTCGATTTTGTAGAACTCGCCTTCACTACGCCGGGAGAGTTCGCGCAGCATTGCCTCGCGGGATTCATAGCCAGCCTGCACCGCATCCTGCTCGGAGATCTCCTCAAGCGCGACCTGAGTCACCGACACGATGGGAAGCTCGCCCACGGCGGTGAGCAGCGTACCTCCTGACTTTACGGTTGGTCGCTGCCAGCGCCGAAAGGCCAGCGTCACGCGGCCATCACGAATCTTTTCGAGAAACGCCTTCTTGAACAGCACGACTATTGCCTCCCTTCCCCGCCTGATACTCCGCACCGCTATCTTCCACTGCTATCTTCCGCCAGTTACGTCCAACAGCGTGCCGGTAGAGTACGAGGCTTCGTCGGAGAGCAGCCAGAGAACGGCGCGGGCCACCTCCTCGGCCTGGCCGCCGCGCTGCATGGGCACGCCCGCCTTCACGCGCTCGACCCTATCGGGCTCGCCGCCGCTGGCATGGATCTCGGTGTAGATCACCCCGGGTCGCACGGCGTTGACACGGATGCCCTCGCCCGCGACCTCCTTGGCCAGGCCGATGGTGAAGCTGTCGATAGCGCCTTTGGCAGCGGCGTAGTCGACGTACTCATCCGGCGCGCCGAGCCGCGAGGCGATGGAGGAGACGTTGACGATCGCCCCACCCTGCCCGCCGTGCCGGGTCGACATCCGCCGTACGGCCTCCCGGGCGCAGAGAAAGCTGCCGATCACGTTGGTGGTCAGTACCCGGTTCAGGCGCGCGGCGTCCATCTCCTCCACTCGCATCTGCCTTTCCAGGATACCGGCGTTGTTGACCAGCGCCGTGACCGGTCCGAGCTTCTCGTCGACTTCGGCAAACAGGCGCATCACGTCGGCCTCGTGGCCGACATCGCCCGCTATGGCAATGGCTTTGCCGCCGGCGTGGGCGATCTCCTCCACCACGGCCTGTGCTGCCGCCTCGTTGTGGCGATAGTTGATGCACACGGCGTAGCCTCTGGCCGCTGCCAGGCGGGCGGTGGCTGCACCGATGCCCCGGCTGCCGCCGGTAACCACCAGGACCTTTTTCAATGCGATACCTCCCTTGCGACCACCCCATACCGCAACTCGACCATACCGGTACCCATCTGGCGTACCGATTCGAGGCGCAGGGTTGGGCTCAGCACGCGGCGTGGAAAGAGCGGCTTACCCTTGCCCAGGGTAACGGAGCCAATCTGGACGATGAGCTCATCGAGCAGGCCGGCATCGTGAAACTGCCCCGCCAGATCGCCACCACCGACGACCCAGAGGTTTTTTCCGCCCGCAGCTGCACGCATCTCTTCATGGATAGGCCCCACCTCCCCCTGCACGAAGCGAACGTCCGCTCCTTCGGGAATCGCCAGGTCGCGATGGGTGAATACCCAGGTCGGCTGGGTGTAGGGCCATGGCGAGCCGGTTTCGGCCGCCACGGTATCGGCATTGCGCAGGATCCACTCGTAGGTGGAAGCCCCCATGGCCAACGCCCCCACCTCGGCGATGAACGCCGGATAGCTGGAGTCGCTCAGGTCGCCCAGAGTGAACAACCACTCCAGGGAATCCTCTTCCGTGGCAATGAAGCCATCGAGACTGGCTGCGGTGTAGTACTGGGTTTTCATGATTGCCCATCTGCAAGAAAAGCTTCATGGAAGGTAACGCTACCCTGCGGAACATGATCGCCGAAGGACAAGGCGAAGAAATACTCCGCTGGCACCCCCTCGTAGACGAGCCCAGGCACATTACGGAACCCGAACTTGACGTAATACTCAGGGTGGCCGACGAGACAGCAGCCTTGGGCGCCTATGGCTTGCAGCCGAGCCAAGCCCTCTTCGATCAGCGCCTTGCCGATACCCTGCCGCTGGTATTCCGGCAGTACGGAAACCGGCCCCAAGCCATACCAGCCCGTGGTGTCGTCCGAGACGCTTACCGGCGAGAAAGCGATATGTCCCACCACTCGTCCTTCCCTCTTCGCCACTAGCGATACTGCCAAGGCGCCAGCGGCGCGTAATTCGGCGACGATGAACTGCTCGGTATAGCTGCTGTGTTCCATTTCTCGAAAAGCCGCAACAGTTAGGTCGTGTATGGCATCGATATCGGCAGCTGTTTCTTCACGTATGGCGATGTTTGCTTCCATTTAGGTTTCCCATGGCGGCCGATGGCCAATTTAGCTACGGTCGACGATTCTGACGATCCGCTCCCCGCCGAACGTGAACTCGGTAGTGCCATTCAGTTCGAGCAGGCTTCCCGCCTTCGGCCCGCCGGGAATGTCCTGCGCCAGGCGGCCGCGGTAATCGATCTCTGCCGTGGCGCCGTCCTGACTGAACACCAGCGAGGTCACACGCTGAAAGCGCTCGGTGAAGAGCCCCTTGGCCCGCTGTGCGAGCAAGCGGAACTCCTCGATACCGCTCGCCGAGGCCGTCAGCTCCCCGCCCGAGTAATTCTCGAACTCGACGTCCGGTGCCAGGACGGCCAGCATTCCTTCGATGTCGAAGTCGTTATAGGCAGCGATGTACTGCTCGATCAGCTCGCGTTGCTTCGATTCGTCCATGAAAGCTCTCCTGTCAGGTCCTGGCGGGGAAAATTCTCAGTTCAGGTACAGATTGCGTTAGTCAAGATTAGGATAAACACGACCGGATAGCCCACGATGGCAGGGGTCATGGTCAGCACCATGCCCAGCGCACGCCCTTCCACGCCTTGCCGGTAGCCACGCAGAAACAGCACGCGGCCGACAATGAAGAACGCCACGCTGACAGGAATGAGCGAGAGCCACGCCCCTGCCACCAGGCTGGCGTAGGCAACATAGAACCCGACCGCCAAGACCGCTTGCTCCAGGGTGTTCTGCAAAAACGCCACATAGATGGCGAGCCTCTCGCTCGGCGGCCCGGCAGCCGAGCCGCCGATGTCCTCAGGCGAAAACCGGCGGGTGGTCGAGACCAGACCGACGCCCACCAGCACGCAGAACAGCACCACGGCGCCGGCACGCACGGCAAAGGCCAGGCGCTCCCCGAGCTCGACGGGAAAAGCGATGAACACAGGCAAGAGCAGATAGGCCACGCCCACCGCTATGCCGAAAAGCACGAAGCCGAGCGTTCCCGCAGAACGGATCTTGCGCTCGGCACGCTGCATGTCGATCTGGTTGGGTGGTGTTCTGTAACCTTCAGACATGACGATTACACCTCGCGCACATTATTTATCACAACCACATATTAAGATACATAAAGACCAGATTCATTTTCTTCTGCACCAGTATTTTTTAGCTGGCTAGCGCCCTTCGTCAGAAATTTCCCATTACCACTGTAAGACATTCGCCATTTTCATTGGCGAATAAATGCGTAAGCTAATTAATTAGCCTGCCAAGGTTAATCATTGACTCGCCTTTCTCTTCGAAGGCCTATGGGATCGCTGAATCGACGCCATGAATACCCACGCCACACCCTATTTTCACCGCGCCAGATGCGCGCCAGCCTCCTGGCAAAGTAGCCTTCTGCGTCTTGGCTTGCTTCTTGCGCTTAGCATCTCCGTGTCTGCCTGCAAGTCGGAGACTCGCAGCCATGAGTTCTCGCTCCAGACTGTCGGCGGCCCAGCCGGCTGGCCGGTGTGGGTGGAAACTCTCACGTTCAATGACACCTGGAGCGGACCTAACGGCGATTTGCTGGAGGGCTTTGATCAACAACCGCCTTACAGCGGCACCTACAGCTTCGGCGCCCCGCTCCCTGCGCCGCAGACGATGCAGGCGCGCTGGTTCTCCTACCGCACCCAGACATTCTACGAAATCGATCTGGCGTTGCCCGATATGCTCGAGTCGTTGCCACGGTGGTATCGTGATTACCCCCTCTCCAGATTTCACCATGCCTTGACCGTCGGGCTTTCCGGCCATGGCGAGGTCCAGGTAGGTTGGCATGCCTGGTGCCGTAACTGCGCCGATAGAAGCGAAGACTTTTACGCTCCTATCGTATCAACGGCACGGGGTGAAGAAGCGGAGGGGGCAACGGAGCGATATCGTACTCGCACCCAGGCCTTCATCGATCAGGGGATCTTCCCTTCGCCATGGTGAAGACAGCCCCCGTTCGCTTGATTACCAGACATACTCGAGCTGTGCGGCCACCGTGGCAGCCGTGCGAACACCATAGCGCTGTTGGATGTCCACCAGGGCCTGTTCGAGCGCGGCGGCCGGCGGCTCAGTGAGCGGCTCAAGCAACTCGGCATCAGCATGGCCGGGAACCGCCTCGACCAGCAAACCTCGCTTGGTGCGTATGAGCGTCGCGCTGTCATGGGTCGCGGCGAAAGAGGCACGAAGGGTGCGCGACCAGGCGTCGGCGGTTAGCGCCAGAGCGATTTCGTCGACGCCGTCCTCGACCGGAAGCTCCAGACGCTCACGATTCCAGAACGCCGCCCAGTTATACGCCATGTTCAGGAGCAGCCCCGCGCTCAAACCGAAAGCGGACGAATCATGGCTCGCACCCGTATCGGTCACGCCCAGCGTCAGGGCGAGACGCTCGGCCTCGGGCGTTCCCGCCACCGCTTCGACCAGTGCCAGAGAAACGGGCAAGGAAGCCGACACACCTGTGGTGGTGACCCTCTGGCCATCGATCACATAGCGACGATCGCGTACCCAGGTCGTATTCCGATAGCGGCGGTCGAGCTTGCCCAGTGAAAACCAGTGTCCGGTCGCCACCTTGTCCTGCAAGAGGCCGGCGTGGGCCAGCGTCAGCACCCCGTCACAGATGCCCACGACAAGAGCCCCTGACTGCGCCTGCTGCTGCAGCCATCGGACCGCCTTAGGGTCATCGTGATGATGCAGCGCCGGCACGATGACGATATCGGCCCCTTCGGGCCGCTGGGCGTCGAATTCTGCCATCGTTTGATCTGCCCAGACCTTGAGAGCTGGATGGAGCTCTACGGCACCCGGCCGGGTAGAAACCGTGACCACCTCCATGTGGCCCGACGCCTCGAGCACACCGAAGGGAACCATGAAGTCCGTCGTCTCGGTGCCTTCGTTGGCCGCCATGACCGCCACGACATGCCGCTCGCGCCCACCCTTGGGCGGAGCCAGCTCGAGCGCTTCATGGTGTGGCGAAGTGAGTGGCGAGGCACGTTCTGCACTACACCCTCCTGCGAAGACTGTCGCCAGCGCCAGCAAGGCAGTGCCCACCGACCGGGAAGCGGCTGAATAACGCATGTTCGTGTCTCCAGTGAAGAACTACGCTCATGCTCCGTCATGCCTGCAGCTGGCGTAAACGACAAAGATATCGCAAAATCCGCCAATGCAGACTCCATCTCCGACGCTTCGCACTATCGTCATTCTGGGCTTCGATGGCATTCAGGCCCTCGATCTCGTTGGTCCTATGGAAGTCTTTTCCAAGGCCAATACCTATTGCCCTGCCGGATCGCCCGCCTATCGCGTGCTGCTGGCATCGCCGCGAGGCGGACATATCGTTTCGAATGCGGGCTTGTGCATCGCCGCAACCGAGCCCTTGGCGGCGCTGCCGAGCTCTTTGGATACGCTGATCGTTGCCGGCGGCGACGAGGCGGGACTGCGCAAGGTTGCGGAAGAGGGAGAACTACTCGGCTGGTTGCAGCAGCGGGCCGGTTCGTTCCGCCGGCTGGCCAGTGTCTGTACCGGCGCTTTCGTCCTTGCAGCGGCCGGGTTGCTGAAGGGCCGCCGGGCGGCAACCCATTGGTCGGCGTGCGATACGCTGCAAGCGATGTGGTCGGATATCGAGGTGGACCGCGACGCCATCTACACAGCCGAACCGCCCTTTTACACCTCTGCCGGTGTGACCACGGGGCTGGACCTCTGCCTGGCCCTGGTCGAGGACGACTGCGGCGCCCAGGTGGCGCTGAACGTGGCGCGGGATCTCGTACTGTTCATGCGCCGCCCGGGCACGCAGGCCCAGTTCAGCATGGCACTGCGAGCGCAGGGCGCCGCCGGCTCGCGCCTGGCTCCTCTCGTCGCACAGATCGTCGACGATCCTAGAGGCGATCTCAGCGTGCCCGCCATGTCGGCACGGGTCGGCATGAGCGAACGTACCTTCGTGCGCAGGTTTCGTGCCGAGCTCGGGGAAACCCCTGCTCAATTCGTCAAGCAGGTACGCGTGGAGCGTGCCAAGACGCTACTCGAGACGACCCGCTGGCCCTTGGCTCGCATTGCCGACAGTTCGGGGTTTTCCGGCCTGGATGCACTGCATCGCACCTTTCTCAAGCATGTCGGAGTGACGCCGGCAGCCTATCGTAGCTACTTTGGGGTGCGTATGGGCGAGTCCGGTGTAAAGTGAGAACGACTCAGCCGCATTACGCGACCTGCTGCGTATCGGCACGCAGCGCCCTGACTCTAAGAAAGGAAGGAATAGCAAGATGCAGCCAGAGGATGATTCGAACGTGCCGGCTGCCTCGAACCGTCGCCTGCGACTGGTGTACGACGGCGAGTGTCCCATGTGCCGAAGCTACGTACGCTGGCAGCGTGTCCGCCGGGACGTGGGCGAACTCGAACTGATCGATGCCAGGCAGGACAGCGAGGCGCGCCGCGAGCTGACCGCCATGGGCTTCGACCTGGACGAGGGCTTTGCCCTGCAGGTAGGCGAACGCTGGTATCACGGCAGCGAAGCCCTGCACCGCCTTACTCTGCTCGGGACCCGCAGCGGCCTTTTCAATCGCCTGATGTATCGGCTGTTTGCCAGCCCCGAGCGCACGGCACGGCTCTATCCCCTGTTCAGAGCGTGCCGCACCGGCCTGCTGAAGGTGCTGAGGAAAGGCGCCATCGACAACCTGGGGCGAAAGTGAGCCTGCCTGACCGAAACGCTCAAGGCATTTCCAGCCCCCGGCGCTGATGCCACTCGGCGATGCTCTCCTCGGGATAGCCGGCGAAGCACTGGTCACCTTGCTTCGTCTCGACTTCCACCCAGGCGGCCTTGCTGTCCAGCAGTAGATGGACCCGCTCCGGCGGCACCGGCAGCTCGGTGTCGATGGCCGACGCAAACGGATGTACCAGCTCGGGCCAGTCGGGATCGAAGACCCATAGCGCCGAGGCGCACTGTTTGCAGAAGTGGCGCTCGCCGGAGCTCTTTCGGCCGTCGATCACGGCATGATAAACGCCCTGTTGCTCTGCTCCCTCGACCTGCAGGGTCTCGGCGAGCCCACTCAGGTTGATGGCGTAGCCGCCCCCGCCGGCGGTCTTGCGGCAGATCGAACAGTAGCAGCGCTGGTAAGGGTAGGGATGCGGCGACTCGACGCTGAAACGAACCGCGCCGCAGTGGCAGGAACCTTCGAGCAACATGTTTCTCCTCCTTGGCTGCGTATCAGGTCCATTCGCAGTCTAGCCTCGATAGCAATGATCGTTCGAACGAGCGCGTGCCTGAACGAACGCACCGGCGTTACAGGTTCTGGTCTCCGAAGCGGGCCAAGTAGTGCCATACTTTCTTCAACTTTTGAGCATCCTCAATGCGTTCATTCACGGCCTGACCTATTATTTTCGGAGTCAGCCAATCATCGACGGCGATTTCCTCACCGACTCTGACAATCTCATGTCCACGATAGTCAGGGTGCCTGGCCATTGTTTCGGTCGACAGCCGGAATCCCGAATGCCACATCGTTTCAAAAGGTAATTTCCCAGCCAATTCCTCGACTTCAGTGTGCTTGTAACTCGGGTCCAGGACCAACGCCTGGATATCTTCATGTATCGCTATGACACCATGAATATGCGCTTCGATATAGTTATCAAGCAAATCCGTCTCGTCGGCATCCGCCATCTCGATCAAGTGGCCTACCCGACATCCGGCGCCATAGCTCCTGGGCCCAAAAAAGCTTTCCGGGTAACAGAACGTGGTCCGCTCCAGCAACTCCGGCTTGAGCTTGAAATACGAGGAGCCGAAGCGAGGAGAGCCTCCCGAACCAAGCTTCTTGTAATTCAAGGCGCCATACTTCGGACGTGCAGAAGGCTCACAGCTATCGTAGGAGCCCTTGAATGCGCGACTTTCCCACGCCCATCGCCCACCACCCGGAAAAGCGCTCAGCCCCCCATTGCTGGTCCCTGTTTCGAACTGGGACTTGAGCACACCGTCCTTGGCAATCGCGTGCAGCAGAGGAATCCCCGATGAGGTCAATCGGTCAGGATGAAAGTTAATCGTGATTTCCAGCTCGCCAGATACGGCTTTTTCATGCCCGAGCCCCTTGAAGAGCTCAATACACGTCCATTGGGAAGCACTCAGGGTCGTTCGAGCGTTTTTCGTGTCTGTCTGATCAGCCATAGAAAAACCTTGGGCCTGCAACCGGTGACGTCATCGCTATCCGCCCGGCGTCACGGACGACGCACCTCATAGAGTAGCCCTGACCGAGCCCGGGTGGGTGAATCTTGAAATTAGGCCTTGCGGCGGTGGACACGCTACGCTCCTGTATAGCCTTTCGACCCCCATGGACCCGGTTGCCACCGGCATCGAGAAAGGAGAGCCTCATGAGCCCACGTATTCTGATGGTCCTGACTTCCCACGACCGCCTCGGCGATACCGGCGAGCCCACCGGCTTCTGGCTGGAGGAGCTGGCGGCTCCCTACTACGTCTGCCTGGATGCCGGCGCCGAGGTGGTGCTGGCCTCGCCCAAGGGCGGCAAGCCACCGCTGGACCCGAAGAGCGACGCCGAGGAGAGCCAGACAGACGCGACCCGCCGCTTCCAGCAGGACGACCAGGCCCAGCAGGCGCTGGCCAATACGCACAAGCTGAGCGAGGTCAGCGCCGACGATTTCGACGCCATCTTCTACCCCGGCGGCCACGGTCCACTCTGGGATCTGGTCGACGATGCGGATTCGATCCGCCTGGTCGAAACCTTCTGGGCGCAGCAGAAGCCGGTGGCCGCCGTGTGCCACGCGCCCATCGTGCTGATCCACGCTCGCGATCCCGATGGCAATCCGATCATTCGCGGCCGTCAGGTCACCGGCTTCAGCAACGACGAGGAAGCGGCGGTCGGCCTTACCGAGGTCGTACCTCATCTGGTGGAGAACGCCCTCAAGGAGGGTGGCGCTCATTACTCAAAGGCGGATGTGTTTACCCCTTATGCCCGCCAGGACGGCAAGCTGATCACCGGGCAGAACCCGCCCTCCTCCGAGCCTACGGCCAAGCTGCTGTTGGAAGCCATTTGAGGGGCCCGGGCGGCCTGCATCAGCGGTGCGGAGCACGCCCGGCAACAGCGACGTTTTCGGATGCCCTGAAGCGTTCTCGATACTGCTGCGGCGTGACACCGGTGTAGCGTTTGAAGAGTCGCCGGAAATGGCTCACGTCATCGTAGCCGACCGCGTTGCAGACGGCCTGCACCGATTGCCATTCATTCTCCAACAGGTGGCGTGCCGCGTTGATACGCACCCGGTGCAGATACTGTCGCGGTGTCTCGCCGGTAGCGGCCTTGAAGCGGCGCTCGAGGGTGCGGGCACTCATGCCGATGAAACCGGCGAGCTTGCCCAGCGGCGCCGCCTCGGTGAAGTTGCGAAATAGCCACTCCTGCACGTTGCGGATGCCACGATCCTCGTGGGAGCACTCCGGCGGTTCGGTACCGTAACCCGTCTGCCAGGCACGTGGCGTTTCCAGCACCAGTGCACGTGCCGTTTCCATCGCCACCTTGTGGCCGCACAGCTTCTCGACTAGATAAAGGCTGAGATCTACCGAGGCGTATACCCCACCGCTACACAGCACGTTGTCCGACTCGGTCAGGATGCGCTCGGGCTGCCAGCACACCCGCGGATACCGCCGCCGACAGGCATCGACGACTGCCCAGTGAGTCGTGGCCGGACGGTCATCGAGCAGCCCCGCCTCCGCCACCAACGCGGCACCGGCGCAGACGCCTGCGATCATCACTCCGCGAGCATGCCAGGCACGCAACCAAGGGTAGAGGTCCGCATTCAGCGGGCAGGCAGCCTCAAGGTCGGCACCGATGGCCGACACGACGATGAGCTCGGTGGACTCGACCTCGTCGATGGCGCAGTCCGGTTGCAGAGTCAATGGAACGGCCGTGCACACGGGCCGGCCGTCCTGGGTCACGGTGCGCACGTGAAAGAGCGGCTCGGCCGGCTTGCTGCACATCATGTTCCACAGCACACCTGCCGTACTGAATACCTCGACCGGGGCCACCGCCGTGGAAGGCATGCCGCCCTTGACCAGCACCACCGTCACGTCATGCATGACTCCCCCCTCACTCATCTTATCGTTGTAGTAATTGCACTATAGCCGCTGAGGACCGACAGCCGACGGGCGCGACTTGACGCAAACGCCTCGCTGATTTGCCGCTTTCGCCGCTCCGCCACTCGACTGGCCATCGATAGACTTTTTCTCACGGAGCGAAGGATCCGTCCCGTATTAGCACGATAACAATCACATCACACGGGAGAACGGCCATGAACAAGACGGCTATCGAAGCACTGGATACGGCCCTGGGTGGCCACCTGATTCGTCCGGACGACCCGCAGTACGACCGGGCACGCCAGGTATGGAACGGCATGATCGACAGGCGGCCGGCGCTCATCGCGCGCTGTCGAGGAACGGCGGATGTCCTGGCTGCAGTAAGATTTGCCCGCGAGCACGGCCTGCCGATCTCCGTACGCGGCGGCGGCCATAACGTGGCCGGCACGGCAGTGGGAGACGACGCCATGGCGATAGATCTCTCGCCGATGCGCGGCGTGGTCGTGGACGCCGACAAACGCCTCGCACGTGTCCAGGGCGGCGCACTGTTGGAAGATGTAGATCGTGAGACGCAGGTACACGGCCTTGCCACGCCAATGGGCGTGGTTTCGCAGACGGGGGTGGCCGGGCTCTGTCTGAGCGGCGGTCTCGGTTGGCTTCGCCGTCGCTACGGGCTCACCTGTGACAATCTGGTTCGTGCCGAAGTGGTCACCGGCAGCGGCGAAGTGGTATATGCCAGCGAAAGCGAGAACCCCGAGCTGCTCTGGGGCCTGCGAGGCGGCGGTGGCAACTTCGGCGTGGTGACCACCTTCGAGTTCCAATTGCACCCTGTCGGGCCGGAGGTCTTTTTCACCTTCGTGGCTTATCCGGCTGAAGAGCGTAAGAAGTGTTATCAGGCGTATCGTGACTTCACCGCCAAGACCTGTGATGAGGTATCGACTCTGGTCACCTCGATGACGGTACCGGATGCGCCGGATTTTCCGGTCCTGGAAGCCCGTGGTAAACCGGCCATCGCTTTTCTCGGTGCGTATGCGGGCGCTCCGGCCGAAGGTGAGGAAGCATTGCGGCCGTTGCGAACCGTCTCGGAACCGCTGTTCGATTTCAGCGGCACGATGCGCTGGACGGATATTCAATCCATGCTCGATCCAGGCTTTCCCCAGGGGAATCTTTACTACTGGAAGGGTCGCACCGTGACCGAGGAAGCCCTGAGCGATGAGGCAATCGAGCGGCTCCTGGAGCATGCCGCTGCCCGCCCCTCACCGCTGACGACGCTGGTGCTATGGCACATGGGTGGCGCGGTAGCACGCGTGGCCGAGCACGAGACCGCTTTCGGCGGGCGCAAGGCTGCCTATCTACTTGCTGCCGAATCCGTATGGACCGATCACACCGACGATGAGCCCAATATCGCCTGGGCACGCAATGCCGTGACGGATTTTGCGCGCTACTCATGCGGCGGCTTCTACCTCAACTACCCAGGTTTTCTGGAAAATCAGAATGAAATCACCAGAGCCACATTCGGCAGCAAGTACGAACGATTGCAAGCACTGAAGAGAACCTGGGACCCGGACAACATGTTCCGCTTCAATGCGAACATTCCTCCCGCCTGAACGGCGCGGGGGAGATTCGTACATCAATTTCCTTCAATACCGCACCGCGCCGCAGCGGCAGACTCAGGCCCATTGCCACCCAGGAGGATGACGATGAGCCTTGCCATGATTCTGCCGATGTCGGCGTTTGCCCTTGCGGCTTCGATCTCGCCCGGGCCGGTGAACCTGGTATGCCTGAGCAGCGGTACGCGCTATCCGCTTACCCAGGGGTTGGTGTTCGTCACTGGCGCCACGCTAGGCTTCATTGCGCTGTTCATAGCCGTGGGGCTGGGACTCTACTCGGCACTGGCGCTGGTGTCGGGTCTCGACCAGGCGCTGCACTGGGCCGGTGTGACGTTCCTGCTCTACCTGAGCTGGCGGCTGTTTCGCGACGACGGCCGCCTGCCCGAGAACGAGGCCCAACGGGCACCGGGATTCATGACGGGAGCCCTGATGCAGTGGCTCAACCCCAAGGCGTGGCTGGCGTCGGCATCGGGCATCGGCGCCTACACCAGCGGCAGCGATCTGAACCAGGTGTTGCTGTTCGCCGCCCTCTATCTGCCGATCTGCTGGCTGTCGCTGGGCAGTTGGGTCTATGCCGGCGCCTTTCTGCGCCGCTATGTGCACCGCCCGGCGGTGCTGGTGACGATCAACCGCACCCTTGCACTGCTGCTGGCCGCCAGCTGCCTTTACCTATTGCTCGAATAAGGGCTTATTGCTTAAGGGCTTATTGCTTGAGTGAGAGCCTATTGCTCGAGTGAGGGCTGGCGATACTGCTGCGGCGTAGCCGCCACCATGCGCTTGAAGGTGCGCTGAAAGTGCGGCTGGTCGGCAAAGCCTGCGTTCAGCGCTGCTTCGGCAATCGGAGTGCCGTTCTTCAGCTCGTGCTGGCCGAGCTGGATGCGCCGATTGACCAGATAGGCATGCGGCGTGAAGCCGAAATGGCGCTTGAAGGCGCGAATCAGGTGGCCGGCACTGTAGCCGCTCCGCTCGCACAAGTCGTCCAGCGATATTTCCTCGCTGGCATGCTCGTCCAGATAGGCGGCCAATGCCATCAACGTGGCCGGCGCCTGAGCTATCGGCCGTGCCGGTTGGCCGGCCAGTCGGTGCATCAGCGCCGAGAGGTATTCCACCACTTCGGTCTGCTTGTCGAGCAGGTCACGGTTGGGGTCCAACAGGCAGGCTGCCATGCGGCAGTACCCCATGTACCACTCGTTCTCGTCTATCACCGCTGTGGCGATGTCCTGCCAGTACGGTGTATCCAACAATCCCGCCTGGTAGCGCAGTGCGGTAAGCCACTCGGCATCCACGTAGAGCATCAGGTAGCCCCAGGGTCGGTCCTCGATGGCACTGCAGGCGTGCATCCAGCCGGGGTTCATCATCACCAGGGTACCGGCCCTTACGTGATGGCGTTCGTCCAGGTAGCGGAAGGTACTCTCCCCCGCGGTGATCGCCCCCAGCGACCATTGAATATGACTGTGCGGCGCGTAGCAGACCTTGCGTCCATCCTCTACCTTGCGCAGCTCCACATGGGGCATGCGTGCATCGCGCCAGAACAGTGGCTTGGTGGGGGCTGTCATGATGAGCTTCCTAGCACTGAGACCTCGCTACAGTGTAGCGCCTTGGCACTCTCGATGCGTCATGGCCACTTATCTTCACCCACTCATTCGATAAAGGGGTGGCCTGAATACGAACGATCTCATTCATCGATACTGTCTACTGCTTTCACTAATGCTAGGCTAATGGAAATTCGCACGAGACGCTCCAGACTCGATGTGTTAACGCCGTCTCATCCATTTGGCCTTCAACACAGACTGAGATCTTGCTGACATTCAAGGCTCTCTCTCACAAGCCGTTCGGTGCCAGGCGTCCTCATCGACTCGCCCTGGCAACGCTGCCTCCCCGTGCCTTTGCCTTTCTCCACACTTTCGGCCTCACGGTATGGATCGCCCTGGTAGAAGGAAGCGGCTGGTCGCTGATTCTACCGGGGCTGCTGCTATTGCTATGGCCGGCAATCGCCTACCTGCACGCGGCCCAAGCCCAGGACTCGAAGCAAGCCGAGTTCAAGAATCTACTGTTCGACAGCCTGCTGTTTGGCGTGTGGTGCAGCGTGCTGGATTTTTACGTGCTGGCCACGCTCTCAATCGCACTCGCCTGCTTCATGAACAACATGGTGGTAGCTGGCCCGCGCCGCATGCTGGTCTCCATGGCACTGTTCGCCGGTGGCGCCCTGGGTTGGAGCGCGTTGACCGGCTTCGAGATTCGGCCATACGTCAGCACCGGGCTGGACATCTACCAGGGGGCCGGTGCCGTGGCCTATTTTCTGGCCATCGCCTATGTGATGTACGGGCAAAACCGTCAGCTCGGTCGTAGCATGCGTGAGATCAAGTTCCAGAACCGGGTCTTCCACGCTCTGCTCGAATTGGGCGGCGTCGCCAACAGCGCCTCGAACATTCATATGCTGCTGGACGACTCTCTGAAGCATCTGCATGCCGATTTCCCCGAGTACGGATTCGCCGTGTTCTTGCAGGAGCGCAATCGGCCCGAGGTGACACGCTACGCCGCCGTGGCAGGTCTGCAGCTCGGCGCCGAGGATGAGCGACGGCTGGGCGGCCTGCTGGCAAAGCTCCACGATCGGCAGGAAAGTGTGGTCAAGCTGCGCGAGAAGAGTGTCGGCGAGCAGCTTTATGCCACCTCCATGGCGGGCCGCCTCAGCCAGTACGAGGGCTGGCTGATCGTACGTGCGCCTAAGCTGGATGGTCGGCTGGAGCGCATGCTGACCCTTTTCGTCGATCAGTTGGCGGCAGCCACCGAGAACAAGCTGCTGCACCTCGCGCTGAAGAAAACGGCGGAGCGCGACGGGCTGACAGGGCTCTACAACCGTGGTTTCTTCGAATCGGCCCTGCAGCTGAGCGTCCAGGGCAAGGGGCAGACGCCGAGCCTGGATTTTGCCGTCTTGATGGTGGATGTCGATGGACTCAAGGTAGTGAACGACCGCTACGGCCATGTGGCAGGCGACCAGCTCATCACCACGGTGGCCGAGCGCCTGCAGGTGCACTGCCGCGCCAGCGACATCCTAGCCCGCTACGGCGGTGACGAATTCGTCGTCCTGTTTCCTTCCGCGGACCTCACGGCCGCGAACCGCCTGGCCAGCCTGATCAGAACGCATATCGAAGGCCAGCGCTGCAGCATCACCACCGCCGACGGCAAACGACTGACGCTGGAGCTTCGCTTGAGCCTCGGCGGCGCCAGCTCCACCGAGGTGCCTGCCCAGGAAGTGCTTACCCTGGCCGACGAGCGCATGTACGACGACAAGACCCGGAGGCGAAAGCAGCGAGCCCTCAGCTGAGCGACACTGTTCCCTTATGTTTCAGCCGCGCGCTGTCACTGGTAGGCTCTAGCATTCACTGTCTACTACCGACCTTGAACTCCAAATCGTAGTTGTTGAGCAGCGGCGGCATCGGTTTGCTGCTGAGCAGGCGGGTCGGCGGGTTCAGCTGGAGCTCCCGGCCTTGCAGCAGCCTGGCCAGCATGTGGCTGGTCACCGTCAGCACCACCCGGCGCCCCGGGCAGATGCCGGTGCCGCCGCTGAAGGGGATCAGCGGCCAGTCGCCTGCGGCATCCGGCTCCAGCCAGAGGTCGGGATTGAAGCGATCGGCTTCATCCAGGTGGCGATCATCGCGATGGAAATAGGGCGCCAGGATGAGGATCGACGTTTCTGCCGGCATGGTGCCGTTCTCCCACTCGGTTGCCTCGGTGGTCTGGCGCAGCACCATTGGCGTGGTGGGCCACAGCCGCAGCGACTCGAGCAGACAGGCGCGCAGGAAATCGAGCTCGGGGGCGGGTTTACCGGCATTCTCGGCTATCTCGGCCTGAGCCCGCTCGGCCTGATTGGGGTGAGCGGCAAGCAACGCCAGGGCACGGAAAGTGGCCATGCCTGCAGGGTCGAAGGCGAACAGGTACTGAGGAAACTGATGCTCGGGCTGGGTGGTGTCGTTGGTTGACACTCGGGCGACTTCCCCCGCCAGGCTGCCCTCTTCTCCGCGCTTGAGATAGGTACGAACGCGCTCGAGAAACTCGTCCTTCACCCGGTCGTGCCCCGGGTGGAAGAAGGCCCAGTTGGCCGCACTGCGCAGCTTCTCCAGCATCTCCGTCAGAGCATGGTCGTCGCGGGCGGTATCGCCCAGCACTACGCGGCGCACCACGCGGTTCCAGGTCGCTTCGAACATATCCCAATCGAGCTTGTCGGAGTGTCGTTCGACCTGGGTGAGAAGCTCATTGGCCTCTTGCTCTACCACCTGAACGAAGCGGGCCCCAAGGCCGTGCACTGGGCACTCGCTCTGTAGCACCTCTTCATTGAAACGACGACGCTCGGCCCGTTCGGGCCCGTGAGAAACCAGCGCCATGTCGGGCTCGAAGTGTTCCAGCGCCTTGCGCTTGGCCCATTCGGCAGTGGCGAACGGCTCGGGGGTTTCGTTGAGCACCCGATTGGCGTGGTCGGGGTCGAGGATCAATGCCATCGGCTTGCCCTCGGGCATGTTCAGCATCAGCGGGCCCGGGCCGTACTTCTCGTTGAGCGTCTGCAGGCGACGAATGGCCCGCTCATCCAGGCCAAGCTTCTCTGCCACCCCCACCACCTTGGGCCGCCGTATGATCACCCCTTTGGCGATATTGGGTACGTAGACGTCGCCCATTACTGCCAGCGTTTCGCCTGCCGTGGCTCGAGGCAGGCCATTGGCTGTCGAATCCCTCGTCATGTCGCGCTCCTTCTGCGGGCTTCCCTGCTCGCAGTCTAGTCGCGCCTTTTACTACAAATCGTTGTTTTCACAAAAAATTACAGCCACTCTTCAAGAGCTGGCCTCGATGCTCCAGCCTAGAACTCGCTCCAGTCCTCTTCGGCAGCGGTGCGCTTGCGGGAACCGCTCGGCTTGGGGTCGACCAACTTGGCGAGCCGAGGCTTATCGGAAGTTTCCGGTGTCGCTTGACTCTGCTCCGGGCGGCGGGGCTCCTGCGGCTTGGCCGGGGCGGCAGTCGACATGGCATCTTCGTCGACGCGGAAGGTGGCGATCAACGCTGCCAGACTGCTTGCCTGTTGCTCCAGCGAGGAGGCGGCAGCACTCGTCTGTTGCACCAGAGAGGCATTCTGCTGGGTGACGGAATCCATTTCGGTAAGCGCAGCATTGATCTGCTCGATGCCGCTGTTCTGCTCCCGCGTCGCGGTGGAAATCTCGGCCATCAGCGCAGTGACCTGGCGGATCGAGTCGACGGTGGCATTGATGGTCTCCCCGCTGCGCTCGGCCTGCTCGGCACCGGTGCCGATCTGACTGGTCGTGGCTTCGATCAGATTGCGGATCTCTCTGGCCGACTCGGCACTGCGGCTGGCCAGGGAGCGAACCTCGCTTGCCACCACGGCGAAGCCGCGCCCCTGCTCGCCCGCCCGCGCCGCCTCGACCGAGGCATTGAGTGCCAGGATGTTGGTCTGAAAGGCAATGGAGTCGATCACGCCGATGATCTCGTTGATACGCTTGGCGCTATCGGAGATCTCGCGCATCAGCTTGACGGTGCGCTCCACCTCCTCTCCCCCTGCCTCGGCCGTTTGCGAAGCCGAAGCGGCAAGCCGGTCGGCCTCGATGGCGGTGTCGGTATTCTTGCTCACCGTGGAGGCCATCTCCTCCATGCTGGAGGCAGTTTGCTGCAGGGCGGCGGCCTGCTCCTCGGTACGCGATGAGAGGTCCTGGCTGCCCGAGGCGATCTCTCCGGCACCGGTGAAGACGAATTCACTGCTTTGCCGCAGCGATACCACCAGCGTCTTGAGCTTCTCCTGCATGCGCCCCAAGGCACCGTAGAGCTGGCCGATCTCGTTGCTCCCCCGGTCTTCGATACGTGCCGTCAGGTCGCCATCGGCGATACGCTCGAAGTGGGCAATGGCTCCCCGCAGGGGCGTCACGACCGCCCGCATCATGGCGAGGCGAATGAAGAAGGCGGCAGCCAAGGCCACGATCAGCAAACCGAGGGCAGTCGCCCCGATGCGATTGCTCAGGGTTTTCACCTGCGCGATGGCAACGGCGCCACGCTGCTCGCTGTAGGCAATGAAGGCCTCCATGGCCTCGTCCAGGCCTGCCCCCAGCTCGGCCAACTGGTCCTGTCGGCGCTGTACCAGGAAGGGCGCGGCATCCAGCATCGGAACCAGCCCTTCGTTGACGTAGGCATCGTACGCCTCGGCAATGGCCGCCACGTAGGGTGCGCGGGTATCGTCAGGTGCGATGGCAATCTGCCGGAACTCGGCGAAACGCTCATGTGCGGTCTCTACCGCCGCCACGGCCATCTCCTGGTTCTCGCGACCGAGGTCGGGGTTGCCCTGGGCGCTGTGGGCGGCATAGCGATCGAGGAAGGTTTGCGCACGCAGCACATTGACCTGGGCGCGGTTGGCCAGGTTGGAGAGCTGCGCGTTGGTTTCCGCCAGCTCGTGCAGGGCAGCTTCACTGCTGCTGTTGGAATAGAACCCCAACCCACTGATCAGTCCGATCATCAGCACCAGCGCGGCCAGGGCTGCCGTCAGGCTCCACTTGATGGAAAGATGCTTCATCGTACCGCTCCCATGGGTCATAGAACTCTGGTGTAAAATCTCCAGCTATAAAGCTTCCATCGGCAGCCGAGCGGCAGAGTTTAACTAAAGGAGAAGAAATACGACTTTTGTCTATCCGGATTACGCCCTGACCTTCAGCGCCTGAGCCAGATCCGCCCTTAGGTCCGAAGGCGTCTCGAGCCCCACGGAAAGGCGGATCAGAGTCTCGGAAATCCCATGCTCGGCGCGCTCTTCAGGGCTCAGCACCGAGTGGGTCATGCTGGCCGGATGCTGGATCAGGCTTTCCGCGTCGCCCAGCGATACGGCGCGCTGAATCAGCTCGAGACGATTCATGAAGCGACGCCCGGCCTCCAGACCACCGGCGAGCTCGAAGGCGATGATGCCGCCGTAATCGCTCATCTGCCGCCGCGCCAGCTCATGCTGAGGAAAGCTGGTCAGCCCGGGGTAATGGACACGCTCGACCGCCGGGTGCCGCTCCAGCCAGCGGGCCACCTCGAGCGCCGAGGCGGATTGCCGCTGCATGCGGATTTCGAGCGTCTTCAGGCCGCGCATGATCAGAAACGCGGTAAACGGCGACATCACCGCGCCGGTGAAGTCCTTGAGCCCGGTGAGACGCACCCGGTGGATGTCGTCCACGCTGCCCACCAGCACGCCGGCGATCAGATCGCCATGCCCACCCAGGTACTTGGTGGCGGAGTGCACCACGAAATCCGCCCCCTGCTCGATAGGCCGGGTGATGACCGGGGTGGCGTAGGTGTTGTCCACCACCACACGCGCCCCGTGCCGGTGCGCGATACGGCTCACCGCCTCGATGTCCACCAGGCGCATGGTCGGGTTGGCCGGGGTCTCGAAATAGACGAGCTTGGTGCGCTCGCCAATCGCCACCTCCAACGCCGCCGGTTGGGAGAGGTCCACGTGCTTGACGCGGATACCGAACTCGGTCAGGCCATGGTGAAAGAAGGCATGCGTACAGCCGTAGAGATGGCTGTCCGTGATCAGCTCATCTCCGGGGCGCAGCAGGCTCCACATCAGCGCGGTGATGGCCCCCATGCCCGAGGCGGTGGCCAGACCAGCCTCGGCACCCTCCAGGTTGGCCATGCGCTGCTCCAGGGTGGCCACCGTGGGATTGGAGATCCGCGAATAGAAGTGGCCGGGCGCTTCGCCGGCAAAGCGTTCGGCGCCCTGTTCGACACTCTCGAAGGTAAAGGTGGAGGTCAGATGCATGGGCGGTGTCAGTGCCCCCTGCTCGTCCCGGCTGTCGTAGGCGGCGTGAATGGCTCGCGTGGCGAAGCCCTGTCCTTGCTGAGAGTGGCCTTGCTGAGAGTGGCCTTGCTGAGAATTGCCCTGCTGAGAATGGCGCTGCTGCATGACTCGACTCCACGGTGAGGAATGTCGCTCGTTGTCTTGTCATGCTATGCCCGCACCAAGAGAATTTGCTTTCGTTCTCTGCCTCGTTTGGTTAGTTTTTGGCAATAATATTCCAAGAAAAGGCCCAGCCATGGACAAGATTGACCGCAAGATTCTGCATGAACTCCAGCTCGACGGACGTCTGAGCAATCAGGATCTGGCCCAGCGGGTCAACCTCTCTCCCTCCCCTTGCCTACGGCGGGTCCGGCGACTCGAGGAGCAGGGCGTGATACGCGGCTACACGGCGATCATCGATCAGAAACGCTTCGGCTTTCCTCTTACCGTTTTCACGCGCATCTCGCTGGCTCGCCACGACACCGAGACGGTGGCCAAATTCGAGCGCAGGGTGCGGGAGATCGACGAGATCATCGACTGCTTCGTGCTGACGGGGCAGCGCGACTACCAGCTGCGGGTAGTGGCAGCCAGCCTCGAGGACTACGAGCGCTTCATGCGCGATACCCTGCACACCATTCCCGGCATCGGCTCCATCGATACCAGCTTTGCGTTTGGAGTAGTGAAGCAGGCGCCGTCGCTTCCACACGCCTGATCGTCTTCACACGCCGAGGTGGCGCCCCTCCCCTCTTTTTACCGGCTCGGTTAGCATGGGAGGTTTTGCATTTCGAGGAACCATCATGCAAGCCTCTCTCGAGCAGCGAGCGCTGAAAGTTTCCATTGTCGTCACCCTGGTGGTATCCAGCCTGGGGGTGACGTTCGGGCTGCTGGCCGGCTCACAGTCGATCCTGTTCGACGGGGTGTTCTCCACCATCGACGCGGCCATGTCGGCACTCGCCCTGTTGGTGGCAAGGCTGGCGGTGCGCGAGGCCAGCCAGCGTTTCCAGCACGGCTACTGGCACCTGGAGCCGCTGGTGGCGGCACTCAACGGCAGCATTTTGATGCTGCTCTGCTTCTACGCCTTCCTCAATGCGCTACAGGGGCTGATTGAGGGCGGCCAACCGCTGGCTTTCGACGTGGCCATCGCCTATGCCGTGGTGGTCGCCACCATGTGTTACGCCATGGTGTTCTACCAGCGCCACATCAACCGCCGGGCGCAGTCGGAGTTCGTGCGTATCGACATGCAGGGCTGGCTGATGGCCGCCCTCATCACCACCTCGCTGCTGGTAGCGTTCAGCATCGGCCTGCTGCTGCAGGGCACCGAGTGGGAACACCTGACCCGCTATATCGATTCGCTGCTGCTGGTGATTCTCACGGTCTGCTTCATGCCGGTGCCCATCGGTATCGTGCGTCGCGCGCTGCGCGAGATCCTGCTGATCGCTCCCAGCAACATCGACCGCGAAGTACATGCCGCCATGGAGCCGGTGATGCAGCGTGAAGGACTGCTCGAGTACTTCAGTCACGTGGCCAAGGCCGGGCGCGGCCACTACATCGAGATCCATATCGTCACCACCCCGACGTTTGCCGCCGAGCGGGGCATCGCCGTGCTTGATGAGATTCGTGAAGAGATCGCCGCCAAGCTGAGCCCGCCGCCGGAGCGACGCTGGTTCACGGTGGCCTTCACTGCCGATCCGCGTTGGGCCTAGGCTTTCCCCTTCGCGGCAACGTCTATGCTGGTGGTGAGCAATCGGACTCATGCCACGACACCAGCAGCGAGCCCCCAATGGAAGAGAGCCAGCAAGACGCCGCCGTAGAGAGTGACGAGCCCCATAACCTCGAGGAGATGATGCGCGCCATCGAGGCCATCGAGACCCCGTCGGGACGCATTCGCTTCGATGAAGTGCTCGATGCCATCGGCCGGCGCTCATTCGGTCCCCTGCTGCTGCTGGCCGGCATGGTCACTCTCATGCCGGTCGTCAGCGGCATTCCCGGGGTGCCTTCGCTGATGGCAGCGTTCACGCTGCTGGTCAGCGGCCAGCTCCTGCTCGGACGGCGCACGTTCTGGTTTCCCGGCTGGCTGCGTAACCGTACGCTGCCCAGCGACAAGGTACACACCGGCCTCAAGTGGATGTACAAGCCGGCCAGGTGGATCGACCGGCTGCTTCACTCACGCTTCTCCTTCATGACCGGCAAGCAAGGCATGCGTGTGACAGCCCTGGCCTGCTTCGTTCTGGCCCTGGCGATGCCGCCCATGGAACTGGTGCCGCTAACGGTCAACATTGCTGGCGTGGCCCTGACCCTGTTCGGGCTGGCTATCATGGCCCGGGACGGGTTGCTGTCTACTCTGGCCTTCATCGTCACCGGTACCAGCCTGTTCACCATCATCTACAACCTGACGTAGGTGTATCCCATGCTGCCACTCGAACGGATACAGGAAGCCCAGCGCCGCATCGCCGACAGCCTGCCCCCCACCCCGCTGCTGCTCGACCATGTGCTGTCCGAAAAATTCGGGCGGCGGATCTGGCTCAAGGGCGAGCTGTTTCAGCGCACCGGCTCGTTCAAGCCGCGCGGCGGGCTCAACTGGTTGCGCAGCGCCGGCGAAGAGGAACTGGCCGGCGGGCTGGGGGCGGTCTCGGCGGGCAATCACGCTCTAGGGCTCGCCTGGGCGGCCGGCCAGGCCGACGTGCCGGTAACCATCGTGATGCCCGACAACGCCAGCCCGTTCAAGGTAGAAGGCAGCCGTAAGCTCGGCGCCGAGGTGATTTTGCACGGCGATATCAACGAAGCCTGGGAGCTGATGCACAGGCTGGTGGCGGAGCGCGGCCTGACCCTGGTACACCCCTACGACGATGAGCGCATCATGGCCGGCCAGGGCACGGTGGGGCTGGAGATTCTCGAACAGGCGCCCGAGGCCACCGCCATCCTGTGCCCGGTAGGTGGCGGCGGCCTGATCGCCGGTATCGGTTCGGCCGCCGCAGCACTGCGGCCCGGCCTTGCCTTGATCGGCGTGGAGCCCAGCGGAGCCGCCAGCATGGCCGCGGCCTGGTCGGCCGGCGCACCCGAACGTCTGGAGCGGGTCGCCACCTGTGCCAAGAGCCTGGGCGCCGCCATCGTCGGCGAGCACACCTACCCCGTATGTCGCGAAACGACTCAGAAGTTGCTTCAGGTGGACGACGATGCCATCGGCCGCGCCATGCGCCACCTGCTCTACCAGGCCAAGCTGATGGCGGAACCGGGAGCGGCCGTGGGCGTGGCAGCGCTGCTGGAAGATCTGGTCACGCTACCTCCCGAAGGCGATGTGGTGGTGGTGATCACCGGCGGCAACATGAGCCCGGAGGAGCTGTCCGACTTCCTGTAACCGTGGCTAGCGTCTCGCTCAGGCCAGAATGAAGTAGACGCAGGCGGCGGTCAGCGCGCCCATGGTCCAGTTGAAGATACGCCAGGCCCGGGGCGTGTCGAGCCAGCGACCGATGGCCACGCCGAACCCGGCCCACAGGGCGATGCAGGGCAGACCGACCAGCTCGGCAAAGGCCGCCAGCATCAGGGCGTTCATCACCAGGTTACCGCCTTCCGGCAGAAACCCCGCCATCAGCGCCAGCCCCATGACCCAGGCCTTGGGATTGGCGAACTGGAACGCCGCCGCCTGCCAGAAGCTCAAGGGTCGCCCTTCGCCCTCCAGGCGAAAATCGGGCGGCGGTGCGGTGGCGATCTTCCACGCCAGATAGAGCAGGTAGGCACTGCCGATCACCCGCAGCACGGTCTGCACCATCGGGTAACGCTCGAAGATCAGCCCCAGCCCCAGGGCAATGCCGGCGAAGAGCAGGAAGCAGCCGCCCAGAATGCCGAAGATGTGCGGCAAGGTGCGCATGAAGCCGTAGTTGGCTCCCGAGGCCGTGAGCATCACGTTGTTGGGCCCGGGAGTGATGGTCATCGAGATCATGTAGAGGGCCGCCGGCCCGAGTAACGCCAAAGCTTCCATTCTATTGCACCCATACAATTTTTGATTTCTGCTTGGATTGTGCGCACAATTTCCAGCATAATCCTGCCAATATTGGCGTCAAAGGTTTTATTGTCACCATGACAATATGGGTTCCTCAGCTCCCTTCCGAGGGCGTGCGCTACCGCGTGATTGCCGACGCCATCGCCCTGGCGATACAGGCCGGCGAACTCGCCCCGGGGCAGAAGCTGCCGCCGCAGCGTCAACTGGCCGACCGGTTGGGTGTCACCGTGGGCACCGTGACCCGCGCCTATGCCGAGGCGGAGCGCCAGGGCCGGGTCGTGGCCCGGGTGGGAAGCGGCACCTACGTGCGCGACAACGAAGCGCCGTCTGGCCAGTACTTTCTCGCCAGTCGCCCCGTCGATGAGGGCATCATCGATCTCAGCCTGAGCCTGCCGCCCCCGCATCCGCTGCGGGCTGCCTCGCTGGGGCGCGTGCTGCAGGAAATCGCCGTCGAGGGTCCGCTGCTGCAGCGCGCCGTGGAGTACCAGTCGGATCGCGGCGTACCGGAGCATCGCGAACGGCTGGCGGTCTGGATGACCGAGCTCGGCATGCCCGCCGAGGCCGAGTCGCTGCTCGTCACCCAGGGCGGCCAGCACGGCATCAGTTTGGCACTACAGGCGCTGACACGCCCGGGTGAGCGCATCGCGGCGGATGTGTTGACCTACCCCGGCCTGATCAGTGCCGCCAGCCAGGCGCATCTCAAGCTGCTCGGGGTACCGATGGATGCTCACGGCATGGATGTCGAGGCCCTCGCCCGGCTGTGTGCCCAACAGCAGCCGCCGCGGCTGGTGTACATCACGCCCGACCAGAACAACCCGACCGGCACGCCGCTGAGCGAAAGTCGCCGCGAACGGCTGGCGGCTCTTGCCCGCCGCCATGACTTCTGGATAGTGGAGGATGGCGTGCAGTACCTGCCGGCCACCGAACGCGGCACCCCGCTCTATCGTCTGGCCCCGGAACGCACGCTGTTCATCTTCAGCACCTCGAAGGTACTGGCCGGCGGCCTGCGCATCGGCACCCTGTTGGCGCCCGCCATGCTGCGTGAACGTTTGGGCGCGGCGCTGCGCGCCCAGAGCTGGATGGTGCCGCCCTTGATGGTCGAGGCGGTGTGCCGCTGGGTCGCCAGCGACGACAGCCGGGTGCTGCTCGACTGGCTGATCGAGGAACTGGGGGCGCGCCAGCGGCTGGCGCGGGAACGGCTCGCCGGGTATGCCCTGGGCGGGCGGGAGCACGGCAACAACCTGTGGCTGCCGCTGCCCGAAGGCCAGCGCAGCGCCATCCTGCTGGCGGCCCTGGCGCAACGTAACGTGCTGGTCAGCAGCGCCGAGCCCTTCTGCGTGGGCAGCGAACCGGCGCCCCAGGCGCTGCGGCTGTGCCTCAGCGCCGCCGTCTCGCGGGAAGCGCTGAGCCAGGCGCTGGACACCCTGGTCGAACTGCTCGCCGAACCGCCTACCGCCCCCTGGCAGACGCTATAGCGTTCCCCGGCATGGCACGGCGGCTCCTGCACGGCAGGAGCCGCCGCGAACTTCCCTTTCAA
>MTEX01006381.1_pt2 | contig 58540 bp, 44 predicted proteins | sample 1042691 | NCBI WGS metagenome assembly MTEX01 (sample SAMN06185810, study PRJNA358809) | soil metagenome | isolation source: soil biostimulated with molasses as carbon source | place: India | collected 2015-05-23
CTCGCCGGGCAGCAGGCGCACCAGGCGGCGGGCGATAAAGCTCTTGCCGGTGCCCGCCTCGCCATGGATGAACATGGCGCGGCCGGAGTGCAGCCCGGGGCCGAGTTGGTCGAGCAGCGCCGGGTCGATCACGGTATCGTCGAAGGCCGCCATCACCGTCTCGCGGCGGATGCCCACCTCGCTGAGAGCCTGCTCGCGGACCCGAGCACGGTACTGCTCCAGGGTAACCGGGGCCTTGCCGCTGTAGCCATCGCGGTTGAACGCCTCCAGCGCCGAGGCACGGCCGCGGTCGGTCAGGCCGAAGCGCAACGCCCCCGCCTCGCCCTGGCCGCGCACCTCCAGCCGCCCCTCCTCGCGCAGGAACCGGCAGACCTCCTCCACCACACTGCCGGCCAGGGCACTCTCGCGACTAAGCTGATGCAGATCCATCACGCCCTGCTCGAACAGCTGCTTGACCAGCAGGTCGCCCAGGTAGAGCACCGAGAGCCCCGTTTCCGCCACCGTGGCGGGACGCGGCGCCCGTCGTGCAGCCGCCTGGCCGTGGCCGAGATCGTCAAGGGGGGCTTCCAGGAGCATGATCGGCCTCACTTTTTAACGTAACGTTTGGTAAATAAGCGGCCTGACAATGGCCGTTGCTTTATTCGGTTTTTCTTCCCTCTTATCTCTTCCCTCTTCCCTCTTATCTCTTATCTCTTCCCTCTCCCTTTTACAGGGACAGCGGCCATTGCCAGATCATCCATCCTGTCGTACCCAGTGCAATTGCCACGGCGAAGGGAAATTTCCGCCCCATCACCTCGCCATTTTCCGGCCTGATATATACCGGTTTTCCGGTCACGGCCAGGGACTTGGCCATCAATCCGTAGCGCGCCATCGGCGACGCCGTCTGGCGAAACAGCACGGCAAACAGGAGATAGCCAATGGCAATCAGCGAACCCGCCAGGATGCTGGCGAGTGCCGCCTGAAAGGCGCCCAAGGGCCCCAGGAAGGTGCCCACCGCCGCCATCAGCTTGACATCGCCGGCGCCGGTAAACCCCAGCAGGTAGCCGGGCATAAATACCGCCAGCCCCACCAGCAATCCCAGGCCGGCGGCCAGGGCACCGCTTGGGCCCGCCAGCACGCCCTGCAGCAGCAGACCGGCAGCGGCCCCGGCCAGAATAAGGGGGTTTGGAATGCGACGTTGAAAAACATCCCAAACTGAAGAAAGATACAAAAGAGCTAGGCATATGAAATAAAAATCTAAACTTTCCATGCCATTACCTTTTTAGATTGAGATTCCAGCGCCAACATCCTTGTCAGCAACAGGCACATTTAAATATTATAATTAACCACCACCACCACCACCACCGATAGATCCCGGATCATCAAGCGCGCCTGTAATTGTTTGAAAAGCAGTAGCTATAGAATCACCAAGTGCAGCATAACCGGCCAAGAATGCCGCCACGATTAGCGCACACACCAGCACCCATTCCACGACCTCTGCGCCTTCCTCATCCTTCCAGAAACGCTCGATCCCTTGCATCAGCTTGTTCATGTCGTTTCTCCTACGTTTTTGTCAAACAACCTGGGTTGCGTCGTTCAAGGAGCGCCGGGATTTACGTACGCTCACGTGACTGATCATCGTCGTTACAAAACAGTTACGCCTGGAGAATCTTGCAAAGCACTGGAAGGATCTTGCACATGCGAGAAATGAGGTGCGCGATCGCGCACAAATTGAACTTTCTATACAGGAGCTATACAGTCGAAAACCTGAAGTAGAATGGATATTGCGAATTTGTTGTCACATTCCATGCTGACAAGATGAGTAGGCTGTCAAGGAAGCGCTGTACGAACAGCCGAGCGAGATGAAGCGCAAGGCGCACGGAACGCATGAACCGGAGCATATGGGGTATATGTGAGGATTCAGGCGCTCCGCGCAACGCAGCGATTCGCTCGCGCAGGCATGCGTACGGTGCTTCCTAAGGAAGCGCCCAGGGACTGGTGCGCCCTCTCGCGCCTGCCGAACCACGACAAGAGCCCCCATGAACAGATCGCGCCCTTCTCTTTCTTCTGCGCCGGCCCGTCCTGCCCCGGCCCGGCGGCTGGCTGTGCTGGCCGGCCGGGTCTCCCTGGGCGCCGCGCTCACGCTCATTCTTGCTTTCACTCTCGTCCTCGCCGCCGGCCTGCCCGCGGCAGCTCAGGACCGCACCGCCGTGATCGGCGCCCGCGCTGCGCTGCAGCCGTGGTCCGACCCGCTGGAGGCGCTGGGTACGCTGCGCGCCGACGAGAGCGTGACCCTTTCCGCCACGGTGACCGAGCTGGTCGCCGAGCTGAACTTCCGCGATGGCGAAGCGGTGGAGGCCGGCCGGATGCTGATCCGCCTGGAGGATGGTGAAGAGCAGGCCCAGCTGCGCGCCGCCCAGGCCCTGCGCGACGAACGCCGCAGTGCGGTGGAGCGCCTGACCCAGCTGCAGAGCCGCAACATGGCGCCGCGGGCCGACGTGGAAGACAGCCAGGCGCGGCTGCGCCAGGTAGAGGCCGAGATCCAAGGGCTGGAAGCGCGGCTGACCAACTATCGCCTGCGCGCCCCCTTCGACGGCGTGGTCGGCTTTCGCAACATCAGCGTCGGCAGCCTGGTCACTCCCGGCACCGAGCTGGTGACCCTGGACAAGCTCGACGTGATGAAGCTCGACTTCAGCGTGCCGGAAGTCTACCTGTCGATCCTCGAACCCGGCCTGCCGCTCTCCGCCCGCAGCGTGGCCTTCCCCGACGAGCTGTTCGAGGGCGAGGTGAGCAGCATCGGCTCGCGGGTCGACCCCGTGAGCCGCAGCGTGACGATACGCGCCGAGATCGACAACCCCGAGCTGCGCCTGCGTCCGGGCATGCTGATGGAAGTGATCCTGCAGCGCAGCCCGCGCCAGGCCGTGGTGGTACCCGAAGCGGCGCTGATTCCCAGCGGCGACCGGCAGTACGTGCTGGTGATCGACGAGAGCGACGAGAACCGCGTGGAGCGGCGCGAGGTGCGTGTCGGCGAGCGCCGGTTCGGCCAGGCCGAGATTCTCGAGGGGCTGGAGCCGGATGAGCTGATCGTCTCCCATGGCGTGCAGCGCGCCCGGGAGGGCGACCGTGTGCAACTGCTCGGCATTGCCGACGAGGAGATGTCCATCCGCGAGATTCTCGAGGCGCATCGCGACGAGGGAGACGCCTGATGCGCCTTTCCGACATCTCCGTACAGCGGCCGGTCCTGGCCACGGTACTGGCGTTGCTGATCGTCGCCTTCGGCCTGCTCTCGCTGGAGCGGCTGTCGCTGCAGGAGTATCCGGCCATCGACCCGCCGGTGGTGAGCATCGACACTCGCTATCCCGGGGCGGCGGCCAACGTGGTCGAGTCGCGCATCACCCAGGTGCTGGAGGACCGGATTGCCGGGATCGAAGGCATCGAGGTGGTCACCTCTTCCAGCGAGGACGGCCGCTCGCGCATCAACATCGAATTCAATCTGGGCATGGACATCGACGCCGCCGCCAACGACGTGCGTGACCGCATTGCCGGCGCCCAGCGCAATCTGCCCGACGATGCCGACCCTCCCGAGGTGCAGAAGGCCGACTCCAGCGAAGAGATCGTGGTGTGGCTCAGCCTCTCCGGCGAGGGCTACTCCATGCCGGAGCTGACCGACTACGCCAACCGCTACCTGGTCGACCGCCTCTCGGTGCAGCCCGGCGTGGCCCGGGTGCGGCTGGGCGGCGGGCGCGACTACGCCATGCGCGTGTGGCTCGACCGCAACGCCCTGGCGGCGCGCAACCTGACGGTGAGCGACGTGGAAAACGCCCTGCGCGCCGAGAACGTCGAGCTGCCCGCCGGCTCCATCGAGTCCCGCGAGCGCCAGTTCATCGTGCGCCTGCCGCGCAGCTTCGCCGAGGCGGAGGATTTCCGCCGCCTGGCCATCGGCCAGGGCAGCGACGGCTACCTGATACGCCTGGGCGACGTGGCCCGGGTCGAGGTGGGCTCGGTGGACGACCGCTCGGTGTTCCGCGCCAACGGCGTGCCGATGGTGGGGCTCGGCATCATGATGCAGTCCACCGCCAACGTGCTGGAGCTCACCCAGGGGGTCCAGGCGGAGATGAAGCGGTTGCAGACCACCCTGCCCGAGGGCATGCAGATGAGCCTCAACTTCGATGCCTCGGTGTTCGTCGCCGGGGCCATCGAGCAGGTGGTGATCACGCTGTTCATCGCCATGGGGCTGGTGGTGGTGGTCATCTTCATGTTCCTCGGCAACGTGCGTACCACCCTGGTGCCGGCGGTGACGGTGCCCATCGCCATCATCGGCTCGTTCATCGCGCTGGCCGCCATGGGGTTCTCGATCAACCTGCTCACCCTGCTGGCCCTGGTGCTGGCCATCGGCCTGATCGTCGACGATGCCATCGTGGTACTCGAGAACATCAACCGGCGCATGCACGACTATGGCGAAACGCCGCTGGTGGCGGCCTTCCGCGGCACCCGGCAGATCGCCTTCGCCGTCATCGCCACCACCCTGGTGCTGATCGCGGTGTTCGTGCCGCTGAGTTTTCTGCAGGGCAACGTGGGCCGGCTGTTCTCCGAGTTCGCCCTGACCATGGCCGCGGCGGTGGCGATATCCAGCCTGCTGGCGCTGACGCTCACGCCGATGATGGCCTCGAAGATCCTCAAGCCCAACATGGGCGACAGCCTGGCGGCCCGCGGCGTACAGTGGCTGCTGGAACTGTCGCAGCGCATCTACCGTGCGCTGCTCGAAATCGTGCTCAAGGCGCGCCTGGCGGTGCTGGCCGTGTTCGTCGCGCTGATCGCGGCCACCGTGTGGATGGCCGAACAGCTGCCCAACGAGTACACCCCACGCGAAGATCGCGGCAACTTCATCATCCTGGTCAACGGTCCCGAAGGCGCCACCTTCGATTACATGATGGACTACATGGACGAGATCGAGCTGCGCCTGCAGCCGCTGCTGGACTCGGGCGAACTCGAACGCGTGGTGATTCGCGCGCCGCGGGGCTTCGGCAACATCGAGAACTACAACGGCGGTTTCGCCATCATCAACATGGCCGAGTGGGGGCAGCGCCGTAGCGCCTGGGAGATCATGGACGAGGTGCGCGGGCTGCTGGCCGATCTTCCCGGCATACAGGCCAGCCCGGTGATGCGGCAGGGTTTCGGCCAGCGCGTGCAGAAGCCGGTGCAGTTCGTACTGGGTGGCGGCACCTACGAGCAGCTCGCCGAGTGGCGCGATCTGATGTTCGAGCACATTCGCGAGCACAACCCGCGCCTGGCTGGCCTGGAGAGCGACTATCGCGAAACCCAGCCACAGCTGCGCGTGGACATCGACTACGAACGGGCGGCTTCGCTCGGGGTCACGGTGACCGAGATCGGCCGCACCCTGGAGGTGCTGCTGGGCGGACGCAACGTGACGCGCTACGTGGATGACGGCGAGGAGTACGACGTCATCCTCGAGGGCGACCGGGCCCGGCAGAACAGCCCCCGTGCGCTGGACAACATCCAGGTGCGCTCGGCACGCTCGGGCGAGCTGATCCCCCTGGCCAGCCTGGTGACCCTGACCGACTACGCGGGTGCCAGTACTCTCAACCGCTTCAACCGCATACGCTCCATCACCATCGAAGCCAACCTGGTGGATGGCTACCCGTTGGGCGAAGCGCTGGAGTATCTGGAGCAGACGGCCAACGAGATTCTCCCGCCCGAGGCCCAGACCAACGTGGCCGGCCCCTCGCGCGACTATCGCGAGGCCAGCGGCGCCACCACCTTCCTGCTGGTGCTGGGCGCGCTGGTGGTGTTCCTGGTGCTGGCGGCCCAGTTCGAGAGTTTCGTGCACCCCTTCGTGATCATGCTCACCGTACCCCTGGCCATGAGCGGCGCTCTGCTCGGCCTGTTGCTGACCGGACAGTCGCTCAACATCTACAGTCAGGTGGGGCTGGTCATGCTGATCGGCCTGGCGGCCAAGAACGGCATTCTCATCGTCGAGTTCGCCAATCAGCTGCGCGATCAGGGCCTGGCCTTCCGCGATGCCCTGCTCGATGCTGCCGTGACGCGCCTGCGCCCGATCCTGATGACGGCGGTGACCACCATGGCCGGCGCCATTCCGCTGATTCTCTCCACCGGCGCCGGTTCCGAATCGCGCATGGTGATCGGTACGGTGATCATTGCCGGCGTGGCCGCCGCCACCTTCTTCACGCTGTTCGTGGTACCGGTGGCCTACGACCTGCTGGCACGCCATACCGGCTCCCCCGGAGACGTGAAGCGACGGCTGGAAAGCGAGATGGGCGAAGTTCCGGCCGGGCGATGAGGCCTGCCCGCCGGCTCCCTCGAGTCGCCCGGCCCCGACACAGTGCTGCCCGCGGCGGTAGGCGGCCTCGAGTCGCCGCTGAAGGCCATCCGCAGCGCCTGGTTTTTGGTGCGCAACATGCCAGCGGGGACTATCCTGAAAGGTGGGATCATCACCTGTGCAAGGAGGTCCCCCAATGACAACAACAACCCTCTGTCGAACCCTGCTTGGAGGTATCCTCGCCCTGCCCTTGACCCTTCTCGGCGTCTTTGCCAGCAGTTCCACCCACGCCGATGACGCACCGCTCTATGACCGCCTCGGCGGCCTGCCGGCCATCTCCCTGGCCGTAAGCGAGTTCGTTGATGACTTCATCGAGGACCCGCTGATCATGGCCAACCCGGCGGTGGCCGAACAGAAGACAACCGAAGCCGCGCCCTACATCAAGTTCCAGGTGACGGCTCTGGTCTGCGAGCTCAGCGGTGGCCCCTGCCAGTACACCGGCAAGAACATGCGGGAGGCCCATGACGGACTCGGCGTCACAGCCGAAGAGTGGGATCGAATGGTGGAAATCTTCGTGGCGACACTGGATACCTTGGAGGTACCCGAGACGGAGCAGCAGGAACTGCTCGACCTGCTAGGCCCCACCCGTGATGACATCGTAATGGCGGGCGGCTAGCGTTCAACCCAAGCCAATAGACGTACCAGCGCCCATCGGAAGGCTCCGATGGGCGCTTTTTGCGATGCTATGAAGGCTGCGCTCGCATGTCACATTTTCGACAGGCCAAGCCGCAGTAGCTCAGCACTCGCCGAGGCGTTCGCCCTCGATGGCGGTTTCGAGACGCATCTGCCCCATGGGCGATTCGGTGTCGATGTTGACGCTGCCTTCGACCCGCTCTCCCAGGAAGTCCATGCGACCGTCGATGTTGGCCTCGCCACCCTCGGCACGACAGATCATGCGGTAATCGACGCCATCGGCGGAGACGTTGTGCTCGAGCAGCTCGCAGCCCTCTTCGACTTCGAGGAACTGGAAGTCGGCATCGTCGAGGTCGCCCTGCACGATGCACTCCTGATGGCTCTCCGTCTGATCGGGAATCGGCACGTCGCCCTTGACGGAAGTGGTGCTGGTGAACTGCCACTGGCCCGGCACGATGTTGGGCGTATCGGCCAGCGCCGTCAGCGGGAACATCAGCACGGCAGCGGCAACCCAGGGTCGTAAGGACATGAAACTCTCCGTTGTGGTGGTAGGCATGCAGAGGAAGCGACTCCTCCAGCGACATGTGTGAACCAGCTTAACCCACCATCAACCGGAAAAGGAGGAAACACAACGTGACATTTTCCATCAGGTGGGGATGAAGCTTTCAGCCATTTTCAGCTTGAGGTTCTCCCTGGCCTGCGGCCGGCCGAAATAGTAGCCCTGAAACACCTGGCAGCCCTGCTCGAGCAACCAGCGATGTTGGGCTTCGCTTTCGACCCCCTCCGCGGTGACTTCCAGGCCGAGACTCTCCGCCAGCGTGATGGTGGTATTGACGATGGCGGCGTCCACCGGGTCTTCGAGCACGCCGTTGACGAACGACTTGTCGATCTTCAGGCCATGCAGGGGCAGGCGCTTCAGATAGTTGAGCGAAGAGAACCCCGTGCCGAAATCGTCCAGAGCGAAACGAATGCCGAGCTTGCTGAGACGCAGCATGATCTCGCGCACCCGCTGCGGATCCTCCATCAGCAGGCTTTCGGTCACCTCCAGCACCAGCCGGGCCGGATCGGCACCGGTCACCTCCAGTGCGTGCTGCACGCGAGCCACGAAGTCGGTCTGGTGAAACTGAACCGAGCTGACGTTGACCGCAATGTAGAGGCTCTCCGTGTCGCGCTCCTTGGCCCATTCGGCCAGCTGCCGACAAGCCGTTTCGAGCACCCAGTAGCCGATCGGCAGGATCAGCCGGTTCTTTTCCGCCAGGGGAATGAACAGCATCGGCGGAACCAGGCCGCGCTTGGGATGGTTCCAGCGAATCAGGGCCTCGACACCGATCACGCTGGCGCGGCTGTCGACCTGAACCTGGTAGTGCAGACACAGCTCGTCGCGTGCCAGCGCCTGATGCAGGTCGGCCTCGAGCGACACCCGCTCCATCACGTCAGCCTGCATCTCGGCATTGAAGAAGCGCAGTGTATTCCCACCTGCCGCCTTGGCCTGCTGCAGGGCGATGTCCGCCTGTCGCATGGCCGTCTCGACGTTGGCGTCACCGTCGGCGAACAGCGTGATGCCGATACTGGCGGTGATGGGCAGCGTCGGCAGCCGGTCTTCCTCGGCGCGGGCGTTGACGATTTGGCTCAGCAGCTTCTCGGCCACACGCTCGGCGGCATGAGCGGCCTGCTCCACGTCGAGCCCCAGGTCGTGAATGAGCAGGGCGAACTCATCCGCCCCCAGGCGCGCCAGGGTATCGCTTTCCCGCACCACCTCCTCCAGGCATCGAGCCACCCGGCTCAGCAGCCGGTCGCCACTGTAAAGTCCCTGGGTCTCGTTGACGACCTTGAAATCGTCCAGGTCGATGAACAGCAATGCCGCATAACGCTCGCTGCGACGCGTGCCCTTGACGACCATGCCGAGGCGATCCAGCAACAGGCGGCGGTTGGGGAGGCCGGTCAGGGGATCGTAATAGGTCAGGCGGTACTTGCTCTCCTGGATGTCACGATACTCGGTGACGTCGGTGGAGATACCGCAGAGCGCTCGGATCGAGCCGTCGGCGGCATGCAGCGGTAGCTTGATCGACAGATAGGTACGGATGGTGTCGCCCGTGGCCATCACGTGGCCCTCTTCGGCCACTACCTTCTCCCCCTGCTGCAACACCCGCTGATCGTTGAAGCGCAGATCCGCGGCCATGTTCATATCGAAGAGGTCGAAGTCGGTCTTGCCAAGGATCGAGTCGACCGGCAAGCCGATGCTCTGGGCGGTTTTGTGGTTGACGTATTGATAGCGCAGGTCGGCCGACTTGACGTAGATGCAGGCATCGACGCTGTCGAGGATGGTCGCCAGTTCTTCCCGCCCGGCCCGCAGCCGCTCGGCCTCTTTCGTCAACCTGCGGCGATAGGCCAGCCCGGCGACGACCAGGACAGGTACCAGCACCACCGTCAGCGCGAGCCCGCCCCACCCGGGAGATAGTGGCAGTTCGCCATTCCCAGCCGCCGCGAAGACGGCCATGGGCAAGCCAGCCACTGCGCCTGCAGAAGCCGTACGGCACATGCTGACCAGCCAGCCAGTGTTGGACATCCCGTCACCCGGTAGAAGGATACGTCAAGTTATAGCAGAAAATACTAATTATCCTACAATGGTCGACTCTCCATCATCTACCCTGTCACGGCAAAGCAAAAGCAAAAAATCGACGATCATCAGGCGACTTTTCAAGCTTTAAGGCCTGAGGCCTCGTTAGAAACGACCCGCCAGAAGCAAAGAGCCCGACCTCTCGGCCGGGCTGATCTTCGCCTCCTTGCTTCATCCTCGATCTTCCTGATCGAGCTTCCCTGGAACTTGCATCGTCCTGATGCGGCCTTCCCTGTCTCGGGCTTCCTGCCCTTGTAAACAGCATGGCAGCTTTCGGGCAAAATGCTGTTAACCTGGGATATGCTTACTTGTAAGAAATAACCTACAAAGCTTGTAAGCGTTCACCTGCTGCAAGCCATGTGCCGATTAACTCGCCTCTCGTAACTCTTTGGAAACGCAGAATTAAAGTCTTCTTAGCGCTGGCAACAGGGCCAGGATCGACAATAATCGCAACAATAAGCACTACAAAATAAAACAAGAAAGCCCGGCCTCTCGGCCGGGCTGAATCTACGCTTCCCTACTTCCACCTCGAGCGTCCTGTGCCCAAGCATCCCTGGAGGTGAGTCTTCCTGACTCGGTCGTCCCTGCTGAGCCTTCCTGGCCCACGTGTGCAGTCTGACAGCCAAGAAGCCCGCTGTATTTAACCTGAGATAAGAGGGTTCGTAGGAGATGACGGACAGAGGATGTAATAGATGCGCCACAACAGAGGGTGGCTGCGCTCCAACCCATCTCACTGACTTCCAGGCATGCTGCTCTATCGGAGGGCACTTGCCAGCCGCTTTAGCATAGTTGCAACAACCTCATGACCGAGCGGCGCTGCGGCATCGACAAGGCGCTTTTCGACATCGGCAACGATTGCCGAGGCTGCCACCAGGGCCTGAGCGCCCGCAGTCGTCAACTCGGTCTTCTGTACGCGTCCGTGCTCCGGATGCGGAGTACGTTTGATGAAGCCCGACTTCTCGAGCGTGACGAGGATCGCCTGCATTGTCTGCGGCGTGACGAAGGCTTGACGCGCCAGCGCGGCGTTTGAAGCTCCTGGCTCGACCTTCAAGTAGGCAAGCACCGCATATTGCGGCGTGGTCAGACCGATCTGACGCAATTCAGCATCCATACGCGTCCGAAGCGCCTGTTGGGCCTGCTTCAGCGCGAAGCCGATCGTTGCATAGGGGTCGTCCATCAGCAAACTCGTGTTGACATATCAGGGCCCTTATATGATATAAGCACCCTGATACTATCAAATTCGGCAATACAAGGAAACCCGTCATGCCGCATCTCATCGGACCCGATTTCATTGGCATTCAAGTCAAAGACATTGAAGCCGCGCGCACCTTCTACGCCGACGTCGTCGGGCTCCCCCCCGCGCCCGTGAGCCCGCCGGGAGCCGTCGTGTTCGACACCAAGCCGGTGCCGTTTGCCGTCCGTACGCCTGTCATCGACCTGGAGGCGACCGATAAGCTGGGCTGGGGCATTGCCATCTGGTTCGGCTGTGATGACGCTGATGCACTGCACGACCATCTCATTGGTCAAGGCGTCGACGTCGAATTTGCTCCGAAGGACGGGCCGTTCGGCCGTTATTTCGCGTTCCGCGATCCGTTCGGCTACTCCATCACGGCCCACACGGTCGTGAAGTCCTGATTCAGCGACCGAGGAAACGACAAATCACAATCAGCCCGCTTAGTTGACTGATCAGGATAAGGACCGCAACGGCACAAGGATGTGCCACGATGACAAGCCCCGCGCCAGTCAGGGCGCGATTGGCCGGATGATAGGTGGGATGACGGATAACGCAAAAAACCAGCCGCAAGCGACTGGTTTCTCGGAATCTGTGGCGGAGAGGGAGGGATTCGAACCCTCGAAGCCTTTCGACTTACACACTTTCCAGGCGTGCTCCTTCGACCACTCGGACACCTCTCCACATTGTGGTTCTTCCACGGGGGCAACGCCCTTGTGCGTCAGAACGGCGCAAAGTCTAACGGCTTAAGTACGCGTTTGCAAGCCGGTTTTTCGGTTCGAGCGTATTCAGCCGGCGGCCAGCACGGCGTAGTCGCCGTGGGCTTCCAGGCACAGGGTTTCGCCGCACCAGAGCTGCTGGACAAGACCGATGCGGCCGCGCCCACGGCTCGTCAGTCGCTCGGCCAAGCTCGCCGGGCCCTGTTCGCTCTGGGCAGCGCAGACGATGCGGTAATCGCCGGTAACGGGGGCCAGGAAACGCTGGCTGGCTTCGGCCACGACGACGTCGCGGGCGTAGCCGCGCTGGCGCAGCCACAGGGTGGCCCAGCACCAGCCCAGCAGGGTGGTCTGGGCGGTGAGCGCCCCGCCGAAACCGGTGCCCTTGTCGTTGAGATTGGGGCCAAGCGCAAGCTCCCACACCAGGCTCTCCCCTTCCCAGCGCATCTCGCGAATGCCCAGATGCTCGACCATGGGGATGGCATCCATGAGCCAGGCCAGGAACGCCTGCGGGTCGTCACCCTGGCCGGGCTCGGGCAACGGCAGGCGTGGGTGGGGTATGCCGACCTCGCGCATGGGTCAGGTCCAACGCTCGACGAAGTCGCCGATATCATGCTCGGCAATGGGCTTGTGGCGCCCGCCGAGCTGGCCCAGATAGAGGAAGGCGATCAACTCGTCCTCTTCCTCCAGACCGAGCCCCTTGCGCACGGTGGGGTCGAAAGCGTACTTGCCGCTGCGCCACATGGCGCCGAGCCCCAACGCATGGGCCGCGAGCATGATGCCGTGGGCGGCGCAGCCGGCGGAGATCACCTGTTCGATCTTGGGCACCTTGGGCACGTCGGGGGTGACCTTGGCGATCACGGCAATGATCATGGGAGCGCGCAGCGGCTTCTTGCGCGCCGCATCCAGGGCGGCATCCTCGATGCTCGGGTCCTCACGGTATTCGGCCTCGGCGAACAGCTCGCCCAGCCGCTCGCGCCCTTCACCGGTGAACTCGATGAAACGCCAGGGGCGCAGCTCCTTGTGGTCCGGCGCGCGCAGCGCGGCGCGATAGATCGCTTCCATCTGCTCGGGGCCGGGGGCCGGCCCCATCAGCTTGCCCATCGAGCTGCGTTCGTGCAGCAGGGTCAGTGCGTCCATACCATTTCCCATGCCAGGTCGTCGAAATAGATCAAACTCTACCAGCTGCCCCGCTGGCTGTCGTGCCGGGCCTAGCGTTTCGACAGAGCCACTGTTGCGAAGGGCCTACTGTCTCGCCAAGCGCAGGGGCTCGGGCGGGCGCTCGCCGGGAGTGGCGCGCCAGGGGCTGATATCGAGCCCGCCGCGACGCACGTAGCGCGCCAGCACCAGCAGTCGCTCCGGTTTCGCCTTGGCCATCAGGTCGGTGAAGATGTGCTCCACGCAGTGCTCGTGGAAGTCCTGATGCTGACGATAGCCGATCAGATAGCGCAGCAGGCCTTCGCGGTCGAGCTTGGGGCCGCGGTAGCGAATCAGCACGCTGCCCCAGTCGGGCTGGCCGGTGACCGGGCAGTTGGACTTGAGCAGATGGGAGTAGAGCGTCTCCTCGACGATCTCCTCCCCCACCTTCAAGTGCTCGGCGCTGGGCGAGTAGGCGTCGATCTCGATGTCGAGTTCGTCCAGGCACTCCCCGGGCAGTCGACAGACAGCCAGCGCCGCGTCGTCGACATCGAACAGCTCCACCGAGACCGGCGCCCCGGCGGCCTGGGCCAAGTCGCGCTCGAGGGTGTCGATCACCTGCTCGCGGCTGTCGAAACGGGTCTGGTTGAAGCCGTTGAGGTAGAGCTTCCACGACTTCGACTCGATCAGGTTGGGCGACTCCGCCGGCAGGCGAAAACGTGCCACGGCCACCCGTGGCTTGCCGCGGGCGTTGAGCCAGCTCACCTCGAAGGCGTGCCACTCGTCCTCGCCGACGAAGGGCAGCCGGCCCTCCTCGATGCCCAGCGGCGCGCGGTTGGCCGCGCGGGGAATGGGATAGAGCAGCCCGGCATCGTAGTGCTCGGGGTAGGCGGACTCGCGCCCCAGCGGGGCATGCTCGAGCGTATCGGGTCGGTGACTCATGAACGTATTCCTTTGCCCCGTTCCAGCATCCACAGGGCGATGGCGAAGAGCACGATGATGAAAGCGAAGATGGCCGTCAGCGCCCAGCCTACCGGGATGTCGGAGATACCGAGAAAGCCGTGGCGGAACACGTTGACCATATAGAGTATCGGGTTGAGCAGCGAGACGTTCTGCCAGAAGGTCGGCAGCAGCGAGATCGAGTAGAACACCCCGCCCAGATAGGTCAACGGCGTGAGCACGAAGGTCGGCACGATGGAGACGTCGTCGAACTTGTCGGCCAGCAGCGCATTGATGAAGCCGCCGATGGAGAACAGCGCCGCAGTGAGCACCACCACGCCGAGGGTCAGCAGCGGGTGGGCCACGCTGATGCGGGTGAAGAACAGCGACACCAGGGTGACGATGGCGCCCACCCCCAGGCCACGGGCCATGCCGCCCAGCACGAAGCCGGCCAGGATCACCCAGTTGGGCATGGGCGAGACCATCATCTCCTCCACGCTGCGCTGGAACTTGTTGGAGAAGAAGCTGGAGGCCACGTTGGAGTAGCTGTTGGTAATCACCGCCATCATGATCAGCCCCGGGACGATGAAGTCCATGTAGCTGAAGCCGTCCATCTCGCCGATGCGCGGACCGATCAGGCTGCCGAAGATGATGAAGTACATGGCCATGGTGATCGAGGGCGGCAGCAGCGTCTGCGGCCAGATCCGCGTGAAGCGCTTGATCTCCTTGAGCACCAGGGTCCAGAGGGCGATGGCGATCTGAACGGGGCTCACTTGTTCACCTCCACTGTGTCGAGTTCACGCTGCACTCCGTTGCCCTGCTCCACCATCGACACGAACATCTCCTCCAGCCGGTTGGCACGGTTGCGCATGGAGACCACCTCGATCCCTTGCTCGCCCAGGGCGGCAAACACGTCGTTGAGACGCTGACCGCGATGCACCACCACGGCAAGCTGGGCCCCCTCCACCCGGTGCACCTCGAAGCCCTCGACATGCGGGGCCTGCTCCACGGGCCGGGCCAGGTCGAGCAGGAAGGTTTCGGTGTCGAGCTCGGCGAGCAGCTCGCGCACGCTGGTGTTCCGCACGATCTCGCCGCGGTTGATGATCGCCACGTTGCGACAGAGGCTCTCGGCCTCTTCCAGATAGTGAGTGGTGAGGATGATGGTGGTGCCCTCCTCGCGATTGATGCGGCGCATGTACTCCCACATGCTGCGCCGCAGCTCGATATCGACGCCGGCGGTGGGCTCGTCGAGAATCAGCAGCTTGGGGCGGTGCATCAGGGCGCGGGCGATCATCAGGCGGCGTTTCATGCCGCCGGAGAGCATGCGCGCGCTGCCGCTCCGCTTGTCCCACAGCCCGAGGTCCTTCAGCAGCTGCTCGGCCCGGGGCAGCGCCTCGCGGCGCGGCATGCCGTAATAGCCCGCCTGGGCCAGCACGATGTCGATGACCTTCTCGAACTGGTTGAAGTTGAACTCCTGGGGCACCACGCCCAGGTGGTATTTGGCCCGGGCGAAGTCGCGGTCGATATCGATGCCGAAGATCGAGACCCGGCCGGCGGTTTTCTGCACCAGCGAGCACACCACGCCGAGGGTGGTGGACTTGCCGGCCCCGTTGGGGCCCAGCAGGGCGAAGAAATCCCCCTGCTCGACGTCGAGATCGATGCCCTTGAGGGCATGAAAGCCGTTGCCGTAGACCTTGGTCAGGCCACGGATCGACAGCGCCGGTTCGGCCATGGGACATCCTTGCGTTGGGATGAAGTGCGAGTCAAAGAGATTAGGGCGCGAAGAATTTTTTCAAGTCGCTGCCTGGAAAAACGCCGAAACCCTCGCCCATGGGCAAGGTCATCAAATTAAGTAGGGGGGGGCCGAGCCTTGGCACATTCGAGATGGAGAAGAAAATTGGAGCGGGAAAGGAGATTCGAACTCCCGACCCTCGCCTTGGCAAGGCGATGCTCTACCACTGAGCTATTCCCGCTTATCGCCTCTGGAGTGTCGACATGGACCTCACAGAGCATCGAAGTGGCGTCCCATAGGGGGTTCGAACCCCTGTTCCCGCCGTGAAAGGGCGGTGTCCTAGGCCACTAGACGAATGGGACGCAAAAGCCAGACCGTGCGGTTACCTGCCGAAGCAGGATTTGGAGCGGGAAAGGAGATTCGAACTCCCGACCCTCGCCTTGGCAAGGCGATGCTCTACCACTGAGCTATTCCCGCATGCACGAACGTCTATGCTATCGATAAAGCAACTGCTACCGCAACCGGAAGGTGGCGTCCCATAGGGGGTTCGAACCCCTGTTCCCGCCGTGAAAGGGCGGTGTCCTGGACCACTAGACGAATGGGACGCATTGGAGCACCTGCTCTCGTACCGCAGCAAGATTTGGAGCGGGAAAGGAGATTCGAACTCCCGACCCTCGCCTTGGCAAGGCGATGCTCTACCACTGAGCTATTCCCGCACTCTGTTCTTGCCCTTCGGTCCTGCTCTCCGGTACCCGTTGAAACCAGCGTAAAACGAGTGGCGTCCCATAGGGGGTTCGAACCCCTGTTCCCGCCGTGAAAGGGCGGTGTCCTGGACCACTAGACGAATGGGACGCAGCCGTCTCGCTTTCGCCTCAACGAGGTGGCGCGAATGTTACTCAAGCCCCCCGAGGCTGTCAACTGTCGGCCTCGGGCTGGCCGAAAAGAGGGAAAACGGCCAAGCTTTCAATGTCAGATGAAGTCGACGTCGCCCAGCAGGAGAGAGAGGCCATGCGCAAGAAGATCGTGAAGAGCGATGCCGAGTGGCAAGCCCAGCTTACCCCTGAACAGTATCGCGTGACGCGCCAGCAGGGCACCGAGCGCCCTTTCAGCGGCGACTATCAGGTGACCGGCGAGCACGGCATCTACCACTGTGTCTGCTGTAATGCTCCACTGTTCGAGAACGAGCACAAGTTCGAAGCCGGCTGCGGCTGGCCCAGCTTCGATCGCCCACTGGGCAAGGCCGCCGTCGAGGAACGCCCCGACGACTCCCACGGCATGCAGCGCACCGAGGTAGTGTGCGCTCACTGCGATGCTCACCTGGGCCATGTGTTCCCCGATGGCCCGCCCCACACCACCGGGCTGCGCTACTGCATCAATTCGGTATCCATCGCCTTCCACCCCGGCGAGTAATCTTCCCCCACCCTGCCAAAGCCGCCCTTCTGCTATGATGGGCGGCCTCGTACGGTTTGCAGGAGTGGTACATGCTCGGCTGGTATCCGGGACACATGAACAAGGCGCGCCGCCAGATTCAGGAGGCGCTGCCGGAAATCGACGTGGCGATCGAGGTGCTCGACGCCCGCCTGCCCTACTCCAGTGCCAACCCCATGCTGGCCGGCCTGACCCGCCACAAGCCGGTGCTCAAGATCCTCTCGCGGGCCGATCTGGCCGACCCGGAGCGTACCCGGGAGTGGGTGGCGCACTTCGATTCGCTGCCCGATACCCGCGCACTGGCGGTGACCACCACCAACGCCCGCGAACTCAAGCGCATCCCCAAGCTGTGTCATGAGCTTGCCGGACAGGTACGCGCCGACCGCGACGTGCGGGTGATGATCATGGGCATTCCCAACGTCGGCAAATCGACCCTGATCAACGGCCTGGCCGGCAAGGCGATCGCCAAGACCGGCAACGAGCCGGCGGTGACCAAACGCCAGCAGAAGGTGCGCATTGCCGGTCGCGTGGCGCTGATCGACACCCCCGGCGTGCTATGGCCGAAGATCGAGGATCAGGCCAGCGCCTATCGCCTGGCCGCCAGCGGCGCCATTCGCGACACCGCCATCGATTACGTCGACGTGGCGGTGGTCACTGCCGCCGAGCTGGCCCGCCGCTATCCCGAGGCGCTGAAGGCCCGTTACAAGCTGTCTTCCCTGCCGCCCTATGTGCCCAATCCCATGGCCGAGCAGGTCGAGGCGGACGGACCCAAGCGCATCGACCTGCTCGCCGTGGCCGGCTTCGACGGCCACGCGATACTGGCCGAGATCGCCAGTCGCCGAGGCGGGCTGCGCCCCGGCGGCGAGATCGACCTGCATCGCGGCGCCGAGGTCCTGCTGCACGAACTGCGCGACGGCAAGCTGGGTCGCCTGACGCTGGAAACCCCCGCCGACATCCCGGCGCCGGAGGCCGACGAAGAGACGTCGCCACAAGCGACGATCAACGATAGCGGCGACGCCGACAACCCCGCATAATCATTGAGTTCCGGCGGCACGGCTGACCGGAGCCAACGGACACCACTGGAATCTCGGACACCTCAATGGACACGCCCTCCTCGTTCAGGAAATCGCACAAGCTCGACAACGTCTGCTACGACATCCGCGGCCCCGTGCTCGAACACGCCAAGCGGCTGGAAGACGAAGGCCACCGCATCCTCAAGCTCAACATCGGCAATCCCGCGCCGTTCGGCTTCGAGGCCCCGGAGGAGATCCTCCAGGACGTGATGCGCAACCTGCCCACCGCCCAGGGCTACTGCGATTCCAAGGGACTCTATTCGGCGCGCAAGGCGATCATGCAGGAGTGCCAGCGCAAGGAGATTCCCGGCGTAGGCATCGAGGACATCTTCATCGGCAACGGAGTGTCCGAGCTGATCGTGATGGCGCTGCAGGCGCTGCTCAACGATGGTGACGAGGTATTGATCCCCGCCCCGGACTACCCGCTGTGGACCGCCGCGGCTCATCTTTCCGGCGGTCATGCGGTGCACTACCGCTGCGACGAGCAGGCCGACTGGGCGCCGGACATCGCCGACGTGCGCGCCAAGGTCACCAGCCATACCCGCGCCATCGTGATCATCAACCCCAACAACCCCACCGGCGCGGTCTATCCGCCCGAGGTGGTGCGCGAGCTGCTGGCCATCGCCCGCGAGCACGATCTCGTGGTGTTCTCCGACGAGATCTACGACAAGATTCTCTACGACGGTACCGAGCACGTCTCCACCGGTGCGCTGGCCGACGAGGACCAACTGGTGGTGACCCTCAACGGGCTGTCCAAGAGCTACCGTTGCGCCGGCTTCCGCTCCGGCTGGATGATCCTTTCCGGCAGCGTGGCCATGCAGCGCGCCCAGGACTACATCCAGGGACTCAACATGCTCGCCTCGATGCGCCTGTGCGCCAACGTGCCGGCCCAGCATGCCATCCAGACGGCACTGGGCGGCTATCAGTCGATCAACGACCTGATCCTGCCCGGCGGTCGCCTGCTGGCCCAGCGCGACATCACCTACGAGAAACTCAACGCCATTCCCGGCGTCAGTTGCACCAAGGCCAAGGGAGCGCTCTACGCCTTCCCGCGGCTCGACCCCAAGGTCTACCCCATCCAGGATGACCAGAAGCTGGTGCTCGATCTGCTGCTGCAGGAGAAGATCCTGCTGGTGCAGGGTACCGCCTTCAACTGGCCCGAGCCGGACCACGTACGCATCGTCACCCTGCCCTGGGCCGACCAGCTCGGCGACGCTCTGGATCGCTTCGCCCGCTTCCTGGCACGCTATCGCCAGTAAGCCTTGGCGCTGGCCCGATTTTTCGGCTCGGACTTGAAACCTCCGTTAACCAGCCGTATCTAATCAACAGATTTTCTGGGCCGCCCGGTGCGGCCCTCGCTTCCTTGAGATGACCGGAGATTCCGAACGATGATGAGAATTCTGCTCTTCCTGGGCACCAACCTGGCGGTGATTCTCGTCGCCAGCATCACGCTGCGACTGCTTGGAGTGGAGGGCTACCTGCGCGGCCAGGGCTTCAATTTCAATGCCCTGCTGATCTTCTGCTTCATCGTCGGCATGGCCGGCTCGATGATCTCGCTGTTCATGTCGAAGTGGATGGCCAAGCGCGGTACCGGCACGGTGGTGATCACCCAGCCGAGCAATGCCACCGAGAAGTGGCTGCTCGACACCGTGGCCGAGCTTTCGCAGCAGGCTGGCATCAAGATGCCGGAGGTCGGTATCTTCCCGGCGCAGCAGTCCAACGCCTTCGCCACCGGCTGGAACAAGAACGACGCCCTGGTGGCGGTTTCCGCCGGCCTGCTCAACCGTATGCGCCCGGAAGAGGTACGCGCGGTGCTGGCCCACGAGATCGGCCACGTGGCCAACGGCGACATGGTCACCCTGGCCCTGATCCAGGGCGTGGTGAACACTTTCGTGATGTTCTTCGCCCGCGCCGTAGCCCACCTGGTCGACAATTTCCTGCGCGCCCGTAGCGGCGGAGAAGGCGGCCTGGGTTTCATGGGCTACTTCGCGGTGGTGATCGTCGCCGAGATCGTGTTCGGCCTGATCGCCTCGGCCATCGTCGCCTGGTTCTCGCGCTTCCGCGAGTACCGCGCCGACGCGGCAGGTGCCCAGTTGGCCGGCACCGGCGCCATGATCAACGCCCTGGCCCGACTCAAGGCGGAGACCGAGCTGCCCGACCAGATGCCCGACACCCTGCGTGCCATGGCCATCACCAAGGGGCAGACCCAGTCGTTGATGGAGCGCCTGTTCGCCAGCCACCCGCCGCTGGACGACCGGATTCGTGCGCTCAAGGAAGCCGCTTACCGGTAAGCTCGCTACATAAGCAGCAGTAGCATCATGAGAGCCCGTCGCGACGACGGGCTCTTTCGTTTCATAGGCACTTTAGTCACTTGCCCGCATCATGGAGCCGCCAGGCATTGCCACCGTCGCGCTTGGCTCGATACATCGCCAGATCGGCCCAGCGCAATAGCTCATCGATGCCGGTCGTCTCGCTGCGGCTCAGGGCAACGCCTATCGAGGCGGCAATGCAGGCCTCATGCCCCTGCCAATCGAAGGGGCGCGCGAGGCTCGCGAGGATTCGCTCCAGCACCAGCTTCAATTCAACGAGAGAGCCCGTACCTGGCAGGATCAGAGCAAATTCATCGCCGCCTAGACGCGCCACGGTATCGCTGGCGCGAAGGCATTCGAGCATGCGTCGTCCCGCCTGCTGCAGCACCATGTCCCCGGCGTCATGGCCCAAGGTATCGTTGACTTTCTTGAAACCGTCGAGGTCGACGAAACACACCGCCAGCGCCTCCTCGCGTCGACGGGTCTGGAGCAACTGCTGTTCAAGGCGCTCACGAAACAGCACCCGATTCGGCAGTCCCGTCAAGGCATCGTAGTGAGCTCGCCGCCACACTTCATCCTGCATCCGCTTGCGCTCGGTGATGTCGCGAAAGTTGATGACGGCTCCGGCCACGCCTTCACTGGTCCGAATGGGGTGAACCCGATACTCCACGGGCAGACTCAAGTCATCGGCACGCCAGAACACCGCATCCGACTCGCCGCCTTCCTCACCGAGCCGGTAGGCGCGCGAAATCGGGCACCCGCGCACGTCCCGCGGTTCACCATCGGCATCGCTGTGAGCGATGAGATCTCGCAGTTGCTTGCCTACCAGACGATCAGTCGGATACCCCAACAGGCGGGCCGCGACCGGATTACAAAGGGTGCAGACTCCCTCCCGGTTGATTGCCAGGATGCCCTCCGCCGAGGAATCGATCAGCAGCCGCAATCGAGCCTCGGCCTGCTGACGCTCGGCCACCTCGCTCCTTAGCTCGCCGGTGCGCATTTCAACCAGACTGTCCTGCTGCGCATTGACCTCCTGCAACGAACGAATCTGGTGGCGTAGACGCGACAGGACGCCGATCGTGACCACCGTCAGCAGCAGCCAGGCCAGCCCGTGGGAGGCAACCAGATTCATCTTCTGCTGGCGTTCGAAGGCGAACATGGGGGCTGCCGGCAAGGTCACACTCAGCCCGCCGCGAATATCTCCCACTTCATAGCCCTGGTGCTGATGGCACTGCAGGCAGGCGGGCTCCACATGGAGCGCACGCATGTAGCGCAGCTCGGGAGTGGCACTGCGTACCAGCTCGATCCGTTCGGCTGCACCGTCTTGCCATGACGACTCGGCCAGGTTGCGAGCTTCCCCCTTGCGCTTGTCCTCCTCCAGGGCTTGCAGCATGGCGGTTTCCCAGAGGTTCGCCTGATTACCCGGATTGATAGGATCAAGGCTGGTCAGGTGTACGCGGACGCCGGCCTTCTCGCGAACGATATCGATCAAGCCGCGAGTCATGAAGGCCGGATTCACCATGGTCAATGCACGGCCGTCGGGCAGTGCCAGCTCACGCTCCGGATGCACCAGGTAGGGGTTAGGCTGCATGCGCTCGGTCTGCCAGACGTAGACCCCACCGTGAGAAGCATTCCACAGCCGCATCGCTTCCATCATGGCGCCGATCTGGCGCGCCTGCTTGGTGACCACGTCGAGACTATGGGACTCGGTGGCTCGCCAGTTCCACCATAGCGACCCGCCTACCACCAGCGTCCATAGCAACAGGGGCAGCAGCCAATAGGCCGGTGCTTGCGCCATGCGGCTGACCAGGCGGCCGGTTCGTCCCCATGGGTCGGGATGAACAGGGAAAGTCTGAGTGGTTTGGAGATCTGGCACGAGCGACTCGGGGCAAGCGGAACAATCGAATTGCAGTATCGCAAAGCCTCCTTAGGCAGGATACGACTCCCCCTGTGACGCAGGCCCCGATAACGTTTTCGCTTGACTTGGATCAAGTGCCTTGTTGCGACCGTGACAGCCCAACCCCCGCTGCTTGCAGCCAGGTCGCATGCGCCGCAGCCTCTCCGCTCAACTCGAGAGTGAGGGTCGAGAGTTCACGTCGCAGTGGGTAGTTGGCGCGGCAGGCGTCGAAGCCCGTCGCCATGCCGAGCCGGCGGCTCTCCCGCAGCAGGCTGTCGTGGTCGCGGCGCACGTCGTAGACCGCACGCAGGCAGAGCCGCAGCGTCTCCTCGGCACCCAGCCCTCCTTCCAGGGCCAGACGCGCGACGGGTGGACGGGGCAGCAGATCGTTGAGCTCGAGCCGTGCCGGCAAGCCCAGATGCCGGCTCAGCGCAGTATAGATCTGGTGCGTGCCGCGCAGCTTGCCGTCCAGACTGTGGCCGGCGATGTGGGGGGTGGCAATGGCTGCCAGGTCGCGCAACGCCGGGTCGATGGCCGGCTCGCCCTCCCATACGTCGAGTACCGCCGTGATGTCACCGGAACCGGACAGCCGCTGACGCAGCGCCGCGCCGTCCACGCAGTCGCCCCGTCCGGCATTGAGCAGCAGCGTGCCGGGAGCCAGCTCGGCGATGCGCTGCGAATCGAGCAAATGATGGGTGGCGTGGAGCCCCTCGCGCACCAGCGGCGTATGCAGACAGAGCACGTCGCACTCGTCGATGAGGGTATCGAGAGCGGTGAAATCCTCACTCCCCTCATGCTCTGCCCGAGGCGGGTCACAGGCCAGGCAGGCGATGCCCATGGCGCGGAGTCGGGCCAGCAGCCTGCCGCCCACGTTACCCACGCCGACGATGCCTACCCGGCGCTCGGCGAGTCGCCAACCCTGACGCTCGGCCAGGGTGAGTAGACTGCCCAGCACGTAGTCGACCACCGCTTCGGCGTTGCAGCCCGGCGCGCTGGCGAAAGCGATGCCGTGGCGCGCCAGCGCCGTCCGGTCGACATGGTCGGTGCCGATGGTACAGGTACCGACGAAGCGCAGCCGGGAGCCCCGAGCCATAGCGGTATCGAGAGTCGCCGCATCGAGCCGGGTGATGGAGCGAATCACCAGCACGTCGATGTCCTGCAGGGCCGCCGCATCGATAGCACGCCCCGGCATTCGCACCAGTTCGCCCAGCGGACCGAAGCAGGCCTCGGCGCCCGGCACGTTGGCATCGACGAGAATGCGCATGTTCACTCCCAGTAAAGCTCTTCCAGCACCACGGCAGGGATGGGCGCATCGTCCCATACACCCTGCAGGTTCGACTTGCGTATGGCCTGCTGCGGCTTGAGAAACAGAAAGACGTGAACCGCCTCTTCGGCCAGATGACGCTGCGCCTCAGCCAGCAGGCGGTGACGCTCGGCCGGGTCCTGCTGCGCCTCGATGCGTGACCAGAGTTCGCGAAACGTCTCGCTGTGATAGTTGAAGTAGTAATCATCGCGAGCGTAGATGTCGATGTCCATCGGTTCCACGTGGGCGATCACGGTCATATCGTAGTCACGCTCGGTGAATACCTGGCGCAGCCACTCTCCCCACGAAACCCGCTGCAGCTCGACCTCGAAGCCAACCGCCTCCAGGTCCGAGGCGATGTAGAGGCTGCTCCGCTCGGCATATTGCGTGGGCGGCACCGTCAACGCGATAGGGGTTCCACCGCTGAAGCCGGCCTCGGCAAGCAGCTTCCGGGCCCGCTCGGGGTCGTAGGGATAACGCTGGCTCAGGTCCACGTAGGCCGGATGGCGCGGCGAAAAGTGACTTCCGATCAGGGGCGGGTCGATGGAGGGATAGATCGTCAGCAGCGCCTCGCGATCGATGGCATGGGAGAGTGCGCGGCGCACTCGCAGGTCCTGGAAGAGCGTACGGCCATGGTTCATGGCCAGCAGCACTTCGCCCTCGCTGAGGCCGTCCTGGATCACGTAGTCGGCTCGCTGCATCAGCGGCATGTGAGCCGTCAGGCTGCTGGCATCGGGGTAGAGATCGATGGCCCCCTCCGAGAGCAGATTCTCCAGCTCAACCCGGTTGGGGGTGAAGGTGAACAGCGCCTCGCGGATGGCAGGCGGCTCGCCCCAATACGCTTCGAAGGCACGCAGCCGAATGCCCTCATTGCGCTCCCAGTCGACGAATCGGTAGGGGCCGGTGCCCACCGGATGCGAGCGGTTGGTGTGTACCGTATCGGGATGAACGATCACCGCGGCGGAGAGCGCCAGACGGAACGGCAACAGCGCATCGGGCTGCGCCAGCTCGATGCGCAGCTCATGCGTCCCCACTTCCTCTACGTGGCGGATCGCCTGGAACAGGTGGCGCTGAGGATTGGCATTCTCGACCTCCAGCAGGCGCCTCAGGCTATAGGCCGCCACTCCGGAGTCGAAGGTCTTGCCGTGATGAAAGCGGACGTCACTACGCAAGGCGAAGCGATAGACGAGACCATCCTCGCTGACCTCCCAGCGGGTGGCCAGCGCCGGCTGTACCTCGCCATGCCGGTCGATGCGCGTGAGGCCCTGGAAGACATTCAGATGCAGCGCCTCTGCCACGGTGCTCGCTGCCGTCAGCGTGGGGTCGAGGTGGGGCGGCTCCAACTGCAGCTCGACCCGCAGGGGGGGCTGGGAAGCCAGCCCCGGTATCGCCAGGAACGAAAGACTCGCGAGCAGTACCACCGCCAGCCGTCGACTGAACGCGTCACCCATAAGCCGCATCTCCGGAATCGTCTTGCGAAAGCCACCGATACATGACGCGGTTGCGCCCACTACGCTTGGCCCGGTAGAGCGCTTCATCGGCCGCTTTGAGAGCCTCGTCGAACTCGCCACCGGGCAACTGCTGCGCCAGACCGAAGCTCGCCGTGACGCGCAACGCCGTTTCGCCAAGCTCGATCGAATGGCTTTCGAGTCCCTGGCGTATCTGCTCCAGCATGGGCACCACCGTGTCGATGTCGAACCCGGGCAGCAACGCCACGAACTCCTCGCCGCCGTAGCGGGCCAGCAGGGCGGACTCGGGCAGCCCCCGCCGCAGGCGGTCGGCGACACAGCGAATCACCCGGTCGCCCGCCTCGTGGCCATGGGTGTCATTGATCGCCTTGAAGTGGTCGATATCGATCATCGCCACACAGTAACCCTCGGCCGCCAGGGCGTTGCGGCGCTCGTTGAGTTCGCGCTCGAAGTAGTGGCGATTGCGCAACTGGGTCAGGGCGTCATGGGTGGCCAGGAAATCGAGCTCCCGGTTCATCGTCATGATCCGCCGTTCGTTGTCGTTGATCCGATGGACATAGCGTTGGATGGAGCGCGCCATTTGGGCGATCTCGTCGCTACCGTCCACCCGAAGCTCATGCGGGGCAGGCCGCTCCCGGCTGATGACCCGCTGCAGTTTGACCACCCTGCGCACCACCGAACGGTTGATGTGATATGCCGTTGCCAACAGCAGGAGGACGGCAAGCAGGGCAAAGCCCTTCAAGGCGCCCTCCCGCTGGCGCAGCTGCTGCTCCATCTGCTCGGCCGCATCGCGAATGTCGAGGCGAATGCCGCTGACGTGATAACCGATGGCCACACTAAGATCCTGGGAGAGGGAGCGATTGGTGCGCATCTGCCGGGCCAGCAGCCTTTCGGTCTCGCGCAGCAGGGCATCGCTGGTCTCGTCCGGCGCTTGCTGAAGCTGCCCAACGAGATCGATGCGTCGCTGAACCAGAGCGTCCAGTGCGTCGAAACTCTCCATCAGTTGATCGCGCACCCGCTCGATATCGTCGAAGCTGCCCGCCTCGCCACGTATGGCGGCAAGCTCGTCCACCAGTCGCTCCATCCATTCGCGCCGATCGGCGATTTCGAACAGGGCCTGGCGCCGGCTGAAGTGATCGTCGGCCAGCAGCAGCATCGCGCCGCTGCCCAGCATGCTCTCGCTCTGCTGCATCAGGCGGCTGGCCGTCATCAGGGCATGCGTATGCCGTTCGGAGAGCTGCGAGACGGTCGCACGATACTCGCCGAAGGAGTGCAGCGCCAGCAGAATGGTAGCCAGTATGACCAGCGTCGGCACCATCGTGAGAGCGGCCAGCCTGACTGTCAGTCCGAAAACTCTTTTCATGTCATACCAGCCACTCTACATCCCTCGCTTGCTCGAGGACACCGAGGCTATACAATGCCGTATCCTGCCACTCGACATATCGGCAGAAACAACGTTTTCTTTATTTCGTCACGGAGAGCGAGTGTGATCGTCCGCTGGGAAAGTGACCACGATTACGTGCTGGTGCACATCCACCAGGACATGTTCGGCGACTGGATCTTCAGCCGCGCCTGGGGGCAGATCGGCACCCAGTTCGGCGGCCTCAAGCACATGCTCGCCGACGATCACGACCAGGCCAGGATGTGGCTCGCCGACGAAGCCACCATCCAGTCCTCGCGCGGCCTGCGCAAGGTGCTGGAGGTCGAAGCCGAGAGCGCCGAAGGGCAGGCGGCGGTACGCCAGCTCTCGCTGCTGGATGCGCTATAGCTCCTCCCGACCGATCCTCTTGTCGTCTATCCAGTGTTGCAACAAGCCCTGCAGTTCCTCGCTGACCTCGGCCACCCGTCGGGTCAGCTGCATCAAGCCTTCTTTTCTCCCCCCCTGCCTGAGCTCCAGTGCCTCCCGCACCAGCCGGTCATAGGTGGCATGCAACCTGGCGATCTGCCCCACGGGAGTGGCCACCTCGAGCGGGCCTGTTTCCTGTTCCGACAGCCACTGCTGCAGGCGACACTGGCCGCAGCCCGTCTCGGGAATATCGTGGCGCTCTCCTCTCAGATAGTTCAGCACCCCGGCTGCGCTGGAGCGATGATCGACCATGGCGTAAATGGCCCGCAGCTCCGCCTGTCGGGCCGGCTGTCGCTGCCGCCATGATGGATCGGGACGCCAGGTATCAAGCCACGCGGGGACCGACTCAGCCGGCATGGGGCGGGCAATGGCATAGCCCTGGCCGAGTTGATACCCCATCGCCAGCAGCAGGCGGCCGTGCTGCAGGGTTTCCACCCCCTCGGCAATGATGTCGCGGCGAAATGCGATGGCAAGCCCCAGCACGCCCTCGAGTATCGTCAGGTCCTCTGGATCTTCAAGCATGTCGCGGACGAAGCTGCGGTCCACCTTGATAGCACTGGCAGGCAGGTGGCGCAGATAGCTCAGCGAGGAGTATCCGGTACCGAAGTCATCGAGCGCGAAGTCGACGCCAAGGGCATGGCATGCCTTCATCACGTTGGCGACATGGGCGACATCGCTCAGCGCACTGGTCTCCAGCACCTCCAGCATCAGATCGCCCGGCGTCACACTCGGATGGCACTCGATCTCGGCACGCAGGTGCTCGACGAAGCTGGGCTGTTGAAGATGCAGGGCGTCGATGTTGACGCTGATCGGCAGCCGAATGCCGACGGCTGCCCAGGTCTCGAACTGGTCCAGGGCACGGGCCAGCACCCATTCGCCCAGATCGGCGGCCAGCGGATGCTGCTGGATCACTGGCAGGAAGGAAGCAGGGGCCAGCAGCCCGCGCTGGGGATGCTGCCAGCGGATGAGCGCCTCTGCCCCGAGCACCTCGCCCGTCGCCATGTTGACCTTGGGCTGGTAGTGAAGCACGAACTCCTCGTTCGTCAGAGCCTCGCGGATACGCTCGAGACTCTCGAGGTGTCCACGCACCGCCCTGTCGTGTTCGGCATCGAAGACGTGAAAGCGGTTCTTGCCCGCCTGCTTGGCATGATACATGGCCTGATCGGCCTGACGGATGAGCTGCTCGGGCTCGATGTCGTCGTCGGGGATGAAATGCACCAGCCCGATGCTGCCCGACACGTAAAGACAATTCCCCTCGATGTCGATCGGCTCCGCGATGTGGTCGAGCAGGCGCACCATGAGACCGTTCACGTTCGCCGTGTCATTTTGTTCGGGCAACACGAGAATGAACTCGTCGCCACCGAAACGTGCCACCGTGTCGGCATCGCGCAGAGTCGACGTCAAGCGCTCGGCAATAGTCACCAGGACCCGGTCGCCGAAAACGTGGCCGTACTGATCGTTGATCTCCTTGAAGCCGTCCAGGTCGATGTAGGCCAGGGACACCTTGCAACCGCTGCGCCGCGCCGTGAGCATGGCCTGACGCAGCCGATCGGACAGCAGGATACGGTTCGGCAGCCCGGTCAGGCTGTCATAGAAAGCTAGATTCTGAAGCTGCTGTTCGTGCTGCTTCTGACGGCTGATATCGGTGAAGATACCCACATAGTGGGACACCTGCCCCTGCTTGCCGCACACCTTCGAGATGGTCAGCAGCTCGGGAAATACTTCACCGTTCTTGCGCCGGTTCCACAGCTCCCCCTCCCAGGCGCCACGTTCGAGCAGCTCCTTCCACAGCTCACGGTAAAAGGCATCGCTCTGCTGTCCCGACTGGAGTAGACGCGGATTCCTGCCAAGCACCTCGTCGCGGTGGTAGCCAGTGATGCGCGAGAAGGCGGCATTGACGTCGAGAATGTCGCCCCGAGCATCGGTGATGATGATCCCCTCTCGGGCATGCCGGAACACGCTGGCGGCCAGTTCGATCTCCGCCGTCTTGCGTGCCACCACCTGCCGCAGCCGGACGTTCCACGCGACGATCAAGGCCAGCACCAGCACGAGACCCGCAGCGTAGAGCCAGTAGTCGCGCCAGCCGAAATCGACTCTCCCCGGCAAAGCGGCGCCTACCCACTTCTCCTGCAACCGATCGAGCGTACCGCTGGCGCGAGCGTGTTCGATGCCCTTGTTCAGAATCGATTGAAGCAGGTGGTTGTCTTGGGCTACGGCCATGGCATTGAGACCCACGTACAGCGGCTCCCCCACCCGCTTCATCAGCTCGTGCAAACCGCTGCTGTAGAGGTAATAGAGCACGATCTGCTCGTCGCCGACCATGGCGTCGGCACGCCCCTCGATCACGGCCAGTGCAGCACTGGCGAAATCGTCGGTCTGCACCAGCTCGAACTCGAGGCCGATTCTGGCCAGATACTCCTTGGCGTAGTCGCCGCTCTGGGTAGCCACACGCTTGCCCTCGAGATCCGAGACCAGCGCAATGTCGGGCCTTCCGGCGGCAACGAAGATCGAGGCCGGCACTTCGAAGACCGTTTGCGTGAAGTCGAACTGCCGGTCTCTCACCTCGCTGTAGAAAAAACTGGTGAGGACATGCGCCTCGCCGCTCAATACACGCTGCTGTGCTTCCTGAAAGACGGTGTCGGTGAACTCGGCGTGAAACCCGGCCTCGGTGGCAATCCACTGGGCCAGCTCCACCATCATGCCGCGGGGCTGCTGGTTGGCATCGATGAATTCGAAGGGGGGATAGCGCGTCTGGCTGACGAAGACGATCGGCTCGTTGTCCTGAAGATAGCGCCGCTCCTCCTCGGTCAGCGCAATACCACCGTTATCGGCACCAGACATTGAGCTGACCAAGGCCAGCAGTATGCCGGCCACAGCAGTGCGCTGCCACCGCCTACGTTGCGGTGCATTCATCCCCACCCCCGTGCCAACGAGCCCATGCCCTTTTGATTGTCACCAATGCGCTGCCGTCACACCACAGAGAAACGGAAGCTTGGTATACGCTGGGTCAACGTACCCTGTCAGCCCAGATAGCGTCTTCCACCGGAACGGGCAGGTGTCCTGGCAGTATCGTACCCGCCGTTCCCCGGGTCACCTTCCCCGGCCTGCAGCCTCCGCCAGGCGGCTTCATCGAGACGACCGCGCGCGGCCAACCAGCTCGCCAGCCGCTGCGGCTCGAAACCCAGATCGAGCTCCTCACCCGTTTCGTCCACCAGCACCGGAATGCGTACGCCGTAGCGTTGCATCAACGCCTCGTCCTCACTGATCTCGACTTTGTGCAGCCGGTATTCCCCCCCATGCAGCACGTCCAGCAAGGCTTCGAGACGCTCGCACAGGTGACAGCCCAGCGTGGTGTAGAGCGTCAGGTGGGTCATGCTCCCTCCCGGTGACGAATGAAAAATACATGATGGATGTCGGGACGCCGGGTGAAGTCCGGATCGAAAGTGCGCGCCGAGATGTCCTGCACCTTGAAACGCTCGGCCAGTTCCGGGTCGAGCTGGAAGCGGCGCTGATTGTTGGAGAACACCAGGGTTCCGCCCGCAGCCAGCCGCGCCATGGCCAGCGATACCAGACGCACCTGGTCGCGCTGCACGTCGAGCGTGCCCTCCATCTTCTTCGAGTTGGAGAAGGTCGGCGGGTCGAGAAAGATCAGGTCGAACTCGGCCCTGGCGGTTTCCAGCCAGCGCAGGCAGTCGTCGCGCACCACGCGATGGCGCGCCGGATCGAGCCCATTGAGGGCGAAGTTATCCCGCGCCCACTCCAGATAGGTGTTGGAGAGATCGACGCTGACGCTGTCGCTGGCACCGCCCGCCTCTTCCGTACCCAACGCAGCCTGTACCGTGGCCGCGGCGGTGTAGCAGAACAGGTTGAGGAAGCGCTTGCCCGCCGCCATCTCGCCCAGCATTCGGCGTACCGGGCGATGATCGAGGAACAGCCCGGTATCGAGGTAGTCACGCAGGTTGATCCATAGTCTGGCGCGCCCTTCGTGCACCTGGAAACGCTCACCTGTGCTGGCCTGCTTACGGTACTGCTCCTTGCCGCTCTGCTTCTCGCGGCGCTTGACTATCACCTGCCCCGGGTCGACGCCCAGTACCTCGGGAATCACCTGGAGGGCGTCGAACAGACGCTTCTGCGCCTGGGCGGCATTCACCGAGCGCGGCGGTGCGTACTCCTGAACGTGCACCCGCCCGTCGTAGACATCCACCGCCAGGGCGTACTCGGGCATGTCGGCATCGTAGAGCCGGTAGCAGCTCTCGCCCGACTGCTTGAGCCACTTCTTCAACCGCTTGCGGTTCTTTTCCAGGCGGTTGGCGAACATCTGCGCCCCTTCGCTGCGCCGGGGCGTCGCCACGCCGGTGGCGCTACCCGCCCCAGCGTGCTGGGCGACGTCAGCCGCGTCGGGCACGTCCATCAACAGCAGCTTGGCCTCCAACGGGCCGTTCTTCAGCGAATATTGCTTATCGGCGCGCAGGCCGATGCGATGGCCGAGATCGGGATTGGCGGTGAACACCGCCAGGCGCCAGCCGGGGAACGCCTGCCGTATGCCCTCACCCAGCTCACGATAGAGCGTGACCAGCTCGGGCAGCTCGCCCAGCCGCTCGCCGTATGGCGGGTTGGTGATGACCAGGCCTCGCACCTCATCGCCCAGCTCGGAAGGCCGCTGCAGCTGGCCGAGCGAGGCGCCTTGGAACTCGATCAGCGCCGGAATGCCGGCACGCATGGCGTTGGCCTTTGCCGCCGCCAGTGCCGGGGGGCTCTGGTCGAAGCCGTAGAGCCGGCTGCGGCATCGCTTGCGGCCGATGCTGGCACGAGCTTCGGCCTCGCGCTTGAGCTCGGCCCAGAGCACTTCGTCATGCTGCGCCCAGCCGTGAAAACCGAAGCGCACCCGGTTCAGATTGGGTGCCATGTCGGCGGCCATCAGCGCCGCCTCGATCAGCAGCGTGCCGGCACCGCACAGCGGGTCGACCAGCGCCTGGCCGTCGCGCAGGCGCTGCGGCCAGCCGGCGCGGATGAGCAGCGCCGCGGCCAGGTTCTCCTTGAGCGGAGCATGCCCCACGTCGCGACGGTAGCCGCGACGATGCAGGCTCTCCCCGGAGAGATCCACGCCCAGGGTGAGACGCCCCCGGTGCAGATGGGCATAAAGCCTCAGGTCGGGACGCTGCAGGTCGACGCCGGGACGCGGCCGCCCCTGTGCCTGCAGTGCATCCACCACGCCGTCCTTGACCGTCTGGGCACCGAAACGGGTATGCCGAATCTGCTCGCTGCGGCCATGGAAATCCACCGCCAGGGTGGCGCCGGGGCGCAGCTGTCGAGACCAGTCGACGCCGGCCACGGCCCGATGCAGCGCCTCGGGGCGTTCGATGCCATCCTCGCGCAGCAGGCACAGCACGATACGGTTGGCCAGCCGCGACCACAGGCAGGCGCGATAGGCCGTGGCCATGTCGGCGTGAAAATGCACGCCGGCCACCGTGCTCCTGTCGACTTCCGCTCCCAGCGCACGCAGCTCGTCGGCCAGCAGCTCTTCCAGCCCCTTGGGGCAGGTGGCGAGCAGGGCCGCTGTTTCCCTTTGCAATGAATCACTCATGCGTCGTTCCCGCCCCCTTCGGCCGGGCATATTCCTTTCGTTACAATTTTGTCTCGGTCTTATGACGAAACATAGGTCGACAATGCCCCCCATGATGGGCTAAGAGTAGTCATGGTAGCTACTGTAAAGACGCATGCGTTCACTCAGCGGGCCTGTGGTCCCGCATGACCTCGCTCTGCCGTCGTTAAGGGACTGAATAACGGCTAGGCGAACGGTGGAACGTCGGGGCGTGCATGTCGTGCGTCCCAAATTGGTACCTTTACAAGAGGTCATCCGATGAAAAGACAGAAACGTGATCGCTACCAACGCGCCTACCTTCATGGCTACAAGGCTGGCATTTCCGGGCGCTCCCGCGACGACTGTCCCAGTCAGGATGTCAACATACGTGAATACTGGATGAGCGGTTGGCGTGAAGGCCGAGGAGACCAATGGGCCGGCATGACCGGTGTCTCCGGCATTCACAAGAACCCCATGGTGCTGTAAGCCTCTTTCTCGACCAACCCGTTATCCCTTCACCGTCGCCGAACGGTGGAGCATGAGCTAAGCCCGTGCCTTGCACGGGCTTTCTTGTGTCGACAGTCCCGCTACTCCCCCACTTTGCCGGAGCGAACAGCGGTCGCTTTCAGCGCCTCGGCGCACTCGGCGATCAGCGTCGGCCCGCGGTAGATGAAGCCCGAATAGAGCTGCACCAGATCGGCTCCCGCCTCGACCTTGGCCACTGCCGCGCCTCCGCTGTCGATCCCGCCCACACCGACGATGGGCAGTACGGGAAGGTGACGGCGCAGCTCACGAATCACCTGGTTGGAGGGCTCGAACACCGGCCGCCCGGAAAGACCGCCCTGTTCGTCGGCATGGGGCAGCCCGGCCACCGCCTCACGCGACACCGTGGTATTGGTGGCGATCACCGCATCGATACCGCTACGGGCGATGCTTGCCGCCACCAGCCCCACCTCCTCGGCGCTCATGTCCGGTGCGATCTTGACCGCCAGCGGCACCTTCCGCCCCGCTTGCCGGTCCAGTCGGTCGCCCGCCTCACGCAGGGTGCCCAGCAACGTGTCGAGGTGCTCGCCGAACTGCAGATTGCGTAGCCCCGGCGTATTGGGCGAGGAGATGTTGACCGTCACGTAATGCGCATGGGCGTGCACCTTCTCCAGGCAGATCAGGTAGTCCTCCACCGCGCGCTCCACCGGCGTGGTGAGGTTCTTGCCGATGTTGATGCCGATCACGCCGTCGTAGCGCGATGCCTTGACCCGCGCCACCAGGTGGTCCACCCCGGCATTGTTGAAACCCATGCGATTGATGATCGCGCCACCCTCGGGCAGACGAAACAGGCGCGGCTTGGGATTGCCGTCCTGAGGCTTGGGCGTGACGGTACCGACCTCGACGAAGCCGAAGCCGAGCGCACCCAGCGCATCGAGGTGGTCGGCATTCTTGTCCAGCCCCGCCGCCAGGCCCACCCGATTGGGAAAGCGCAGCCCCATCAGCTCCACCGGGTCGTCGATTCGCTTGCCGCCCAGCATGCCCGACAGCTTCAGGCAGTGGGCCAGATCCAGGGCACGCAGCGCATGGCCGTGGGCGGTTTCTGCGTCGAGGCGAAACAGAATCGAGCGGGCAAGCGCGTACATGAGATCTCCTGGCGGTTGGCAATGGGCGGTTGGCGATAGGCCCGGTTGGAAAGGCGGGCGGATTATAGCAGCGCTATCAAGCCAAGACGACGAACCCCGCCATGGGCGGGGTTCGCAGTACCACGGAGTTGTCGTCTCGCTCAGGTTTCGCCGTTGCTCTCGGCCAGATCGACCAGTTCGCGTACGGCCACGGCAAACAGCGGGAAGCTCGACTGGCTACCGCCGCCACGCACCTCGGCGATCAGCCGGCACCAGCGCTCATGCAGCGAGGCATGCGTGGCCAGCCAGTTGTCGACGCGCTCGTCGGGCTCGCGCCCGTCATCGGTCTTGAGCACGCTCACCGTCAGCGCCAACTGCTGGCGGTCGATGTCGTCGCGGAAGGTCTCGCGGGCCTGGGCCTGCCAGCTGTCACGCACGTTGAGATTGCTCACCTGCTGGATCATCCAGGGCAGTTCGAGACGGTTGCCGATCTCGAAGAAGACCTCGGCAACGCGCTGCGGTTTCTCGTCGGCCTGACGGGCCGCCTGGATGATGCCGAGCGCGCCGTAGAGGCTTCCCGAGGCCGCCACCGTGGCCGCCAGCTCTTCGGGCACGCCGGCCTCGAGCAGCTCACCGCGCTTGTGCTCCCAGCGTTCGCGCTCCTCGCCGCGCAGCAGCTCGCCGATGCTCTCCTGCAACTGAGCCACACGCGGAGCGAAGTACTCGATAGCATCGCGGGTGGAGAGCCCCAGACGCTGACGCAGGAACCAGCGGGTGGTGCGTCGGATCAAGCGGATGAGATCCGTCATCATGTTGTACTGCACCTGGCTCGGCACCTGGTTGTCCAGCGCCTCGATACGCTCCCACAGGCTGGAGAGCTGGAAGCTATCGCGGGCAATGACATAGGCACGGGCGATATCGGCCGGGCTGGCGCCGGTGGAGTCGATCAGCAGCCGCACGAAGACGATACCCATGTGATCGACCAGATCGTTGGCCACCTGAGTGGAGACGATCTCGCGCTTGAGGCGATGGTCGTACATCTCATCGGGGAAGCGTTCGACCAGTACCCGTGGGAAGATACGTTCCACGTACTGCTGGATATAGGGGTCGTCGGGCACGTCGGAGGCCAGCACCTCGCCCTTGAGCACGCTCTTGGAGTAGGAGATCAGTACCGACAGCTCAGGGTGGGTCATCCCCTGCTCACTGTTGGCGCGCTCCAGCAACTCCTCGTCGGAGGGCAGGAATTCCAGCTCCCGGTCGAGCTGGCCAGCGGCCTCCAGTCCGCTGATGAAGCGCCGGTAGGGGTCGATGCCCTGGCGCGAGAAGATGGCCGAGATATCCAGCGCCTGGGTCTGGCGGTAGTTGTCGAGGATGACCAGATCGGCCACCTCCTCGGTCATGTCGGCGAGCAGTTGGTTACGCTGCTTGTCGGTCATGTCGCCGCGCTTGACCACCTCATCGATGAGGATCTTGATGTTGACCTCATGGTCGGAGCAGTTGACCCCGCCGGCGTTGTCGATGAAGTCGGTATTGACCAGCACGCCCTTGGCGGCGGCCTCCATGCGGCCACGCTGGGTCAGGCCCAGGTTTCCGCCCTCGCCCACCACCCGGCAGTTGAGCTCGCCGCCGTTGATGCGCAGCGCATCGTTGGCCTTGTCGCCGACCATGGCATCGGTCTCGGCGCTGCCCTTGACGTAGGTGCCGATCCCGCCGTTCCACAGCAGATCGATCTGGGACTTGAGCATGGCGCGGATGAAATCGTTGGGCGAGAGACGGTCCTCGGCGATGCCGAAGACCTCTTTCATCTGCGGCGTCACGGCGATCGACTTGGCGCTGCGCTTGAACACGCCGCCGCCCTCGGAGATCAGCGAGGCGTCGAAGTCCTCCCAGCTGGAGCGCGGCAGCTCGAACAGGCGCTTGCGCTCGGCGAAGGTGGCCGCCGCATCGGGATTCGGGTCGACGAAGATGTGAAGATGGTTGAAGGCCCCCACCAGGCGGATCTTGTCGGAGAGCAGCATGCCGTTGCCGAACACGTCGCCGCCCATGTCGCCGATGCCGACCACGGTGAACTCCTCTTCCTGGGTGTTAAGGCCCAGATTGCGGAAGTGGCGCTTCACCGACTCCCAGGCACCGCGGGCAGTGATGCCCATCTTCTTGTGGTCGTAGCCGTTGGCCCCGCCCGAGGCGAAGGCATCGCCCAGCCAGTGGCCGTACTCGACGGAAATCTCGTTGGCGATATCGGAGAAGGTCGCCGTGCCCTTGTCGGCCGCCACCACCAGATAGGCGTCGTCATCGTCGTGACGCACCACGTCCCTGGGCGGCACCACCTCGCCGCCGACCAGGTTGTCGGTCACGTCGAGCAGCGCCCGGATGAAGGTCTTGTAGCAGGCGATGCCCTCCTGCTGGATGGCGTCGCGGTCGCCCCCTTCGGGCAGGCGCTTGCAGACGAAGCCGCCCTTGGCACCCACCGGCACGATGACGGCATTCTTGACCTGCTGGGCCTTGACCAGCCCCAACACCTCGGTGCGGAAGTCCTCATGACGATCCGACCAGCGCAGCCCACCGCGCGCCACCTTGCCACCGCGCAGATGGACCCCCTCGACCCGCGGTGAGCAGACGAAGATCTCGAAGGCCGGGCGCGGCTTGGGCATGCCGGTGATGCGTGTAGGGTCGAGCTTGTAGGCGATGTAGTCCTTGAAGCCGCCGCCAGCACTGCGCTGGTAGTAATTGGTGCGCAGGGTGGCCTGGATCATCTCCATGAAGCGGCGCAGCAACTGGTCGTCATTGAGGCTGGCCACGCCGTCGAGGTGGCGGTTGATCCGCTCGACGCAGGCTTCCACCTCCTCTTCGCCGGGACGATCCGCGGGGTCGAAGCGCAGCTTGAACAGCGCGACCAGCTCGCGGGTGATCTCGGGATAGTTGGTCAGCGCAGAGGCAATGTAGTCCTGCGACATGCCGAAGCGGATCTGCTTCAGATAGCGAGCATAGGCCCGCAGCATGGCCACTTCCCGCCAGTCCAGATTGGCGGCGATCACCAGGCGGTTGAAACCGTCGTTCTCGGCCTCGCCGACCCAGATGCGCTTGAAGGCCTCGATGAAGGGCTCGCGCATCTTCTGCAGGCTGACCTCGGTGGAGGTATGGTGCTCCAGGTCGAAGTCGTGCAGCCAGTAACGCACGTCGGGAGTGACGATCTCGTAGGGGCGCTCGCCGATCACGCGCAGTCCCAGGTTCTCCATCACCGGCAGCACGTCGGAGAGCGGTATGGTGCGATCGCGCTGGAACAGCTTGAGATTGACGCCGCTGCCCTCCTCCTCCACGAGCCGATAGAGCGTCAGCGCCAGCGGCTCGCCGGCATCGAGATCGGCCAGATGCTGCAGGTCGAACACCGCCGTGCGCGAGCCGAAGTCGTCGCGATAGCTGGCCGGGAAAGCGTCGCGGAAGCGGTCCATCAGCCGGTTGGCCTGCTCCTCGCCGAAGCCTTCGACCAGCGCCTCGTGCAGCTCGTCGCGCCAGCTGCGCGCCAGTTGCGCCACCTTGGCCTCGAGCCGCTTGAGGTTGACCTCTCGCGGCACATCGCCACGGAAGCGCAGGATGAACTGGATACGCGCCAGAATCGATTCCGAGAGGTAGGTGTTGAAGTCACCGAAGGTGGCGTCCAGCTCTTCGCACAGCAGGTTCTGGATGCGCACGCGCAGGTCGGTGGAGAAGACGTCGCGCGGCACGAACACCAGGCAGGAGTGGAAGCGCCCGGAGCGGTCGGTGCGAATGAACAGGCGTACGCGGCGCCGTTCGCGAATGTCGAGAATGCCCAGCGCGGTGTGGGCCAGCTCCTGGGTGTCGATCTGGAACAGATCGTCGCGGGGGTAGACCTCGAGGATCTGCAGCAGCTGCTTGCCGTTGTGCCCCTTGGGGTTGAAGCCGGCAATCTCCATCACCGCCTTGAGCTTGCGCCGCAAAAGCGGAATGTTGCGCGGCGACTCGTTGTAGACGCTGGCGGTGAACAGCCCGAGGAAGCGATGCTCGCCGATCACACGGCCCTGCTCGTCATAGCGATCGATGGAGACGTAATCGGGATAGGTGGGGCGATGCACCCGGGCGTGGTGCGAACTCTTGGCAAAGGAGAGCAGCTGCGGCACGAGCACGAAGCGGTTGTTCTCGATCCCCAGCTCGGTGCGGATGCGCTCCTGGTAGCGCGGCAGATCCAGACGGAACACGCCGAGCTCGCTACCCTGCTCCTTGACCAGTCGGTCACCGTCGGCGTCCGACTCGATGGCAAAGGCGTCGTAGCCGAGAAAGGTGAAGTTGTCGCGCACCAGCCACTCGAGAAAGGCGATCGCCTCTTCATGGTCGCCCGGTTCGATCTGCTCGGGACGCCCGGCCTTGAGCTCGGCAACCGCCTCCAGGGCGCGCTCGTGCATGGCGTCGTAGTCGCCCACGGCAATGCGCACGTCGCGCAGCACCTCGTGCAGCGACTGCTCGATGTCGGCCAGTACCTCGGGGTTGGAGTGACGATCGATCTCGATGGCGATCAGCGATTCGCGCTGCTCGGGGGCATCGGCATCCCGCGGCGAGCCGACCCGCACCAGGTCGTGGCTCGAGTTGCGCTCCACCGCCAGCACGGCATTGTGGATCGCATGCACGGTGAGCGCCCGCCGGTTGAGCTCGATACGCACCGAGTCGACCAGAAACGGCATGTCCTCGTGCAGCACGGCGACGAAGGTATGGGAAGACTGCCAGCCGTGCTCCTCGAAATCGGGGTTGAAGACGCGCACCTTGGGCGAGGCGTGATCGAAGTGCTGAATGTAGTGCCATACCGACAGCGTGGCGCCGTAGAGGTCGTCCAGGCGGCGGTCGGCCAGGTCCTCGAGCGGCACGGTGGCGTAAAAATGACGGGCGAACGCTTCCACCTCTTCGGCCCGCGCCTTCTCGAGTCGGCTGTCCAGGCGCTCGCGCAGCTGCTTGAGAATCTCCTGCCGGCCCACTTCGATCGTCTCGTATTGCATCCCTCACCTCGGCTGCCTGGGGCCGCGTATCGGCCCTGGGAAAGAATCGGCGTGGCCCGGGGCCACGTGTCGGGAAGCTTACTCCAGCCCTGCGCCACACCCTACCGACTTGCCAGCCTTCTCATGGTGCATGTCGCTTGTGCATCGAGACCGAACGTTTTGCCACTTGACAACCACCGATTGCTTCAGAACCGAAAATCAAGCGACGTGTTTTTCCAGCAGCACACCGCATTCACAGTGATGGGTCCAGGGGAACTGATCGAACAGTGCGAAACGGGCAATCCGATGCGTGCGGCTCAGCGACTCCAGGTTCTGCTCCAACGTATCCGGGTTGCATGAAATATAGACGACTCGCGAATATTCGCTCAGTTGCCGACAGCTGGCCTCGTCGAGGCCGGCACGGGGCGGATCCACCAGCACGGTGGAAAAGTCGTACTCCGCCAGCGCCATCTCGGTCACGCGACGCCCGCCCTTATCGCCCTTCAGCGCAGCGGCGAACTCCTCCGCCGACATGCGCCCCACCACGGCATTGTCGATACCGTTGGCCGCCAGGTTCTGCTGCGCGCTGGCAACCGAGGTACGCGAGATCTCGGTGGCCAGCACTCGACGAAAGTTCTCGGCCAGCGCCACCGTGAAGTTGCCGTTGCCGCAGTAGAGCTCCACCAGGTCGCTCGACTGGCTGCCCCGGGTCACGTCCCGGGCCCAGGTCAGCATGGCCCGGCTGACCTCGGCATTGGGCTGGGTGAAGCTGTTCTCCACCTGCTGATAGTGGAAGGTGCGCCCTTCCACCTCCAGCCGCTCCCAGACATGGTCGCGCTCGAGCACCAGGCGCTGCTTGCGCGAGCGACCGATGATCAGGATGTCGAGCGCCTGCTGCAACCGCCGTGCCTCGCTCTCCCAGGCCTCGTCCAGCGGGCGATGGTAGATCAGGGTGACCAGCGCCTCGCCGGAAAGCGTGGTCAGGAACTCGACCTGGAACAGCCGTCGGCGCAGCACGTCGCTTGCCAGCAGCGCCTCGCGCAGACGCGGCATCAGCTCGTTGATGCGCCCGCTGGCGACGGGATAGTCGTCCAGACGGATCACCCGCTTGTGCTTGGGATCGTTCGGGTCGACCTCGAACATGGCGAAGAACAGGTCGTCGCCCTCGTGCCACAGGCGGAATTCGCAGCGCTGCCGATAATGGCTCGGCGGCGAGGCAAAGACCTCCAGCAAAGGCGGCGAGAAGCGCTCGAACTGCCGACTGATGCGCTCACGCTTGGCCGCCAGCTGCTGGTCGTAGCGTTCGGGATCGACAACGGGAATGGACACGGCATCTCCTGACGTGTTCGGGATGAAAGGGAAAGGCGATTCAGCCGACGATGAGCAGACGCGGCTCGCCGAAACCGAAGGTGCCCACGGCACGGGCCAGGCGGACATCCGGCGCCGTCGCCAGGCTCTCGTCGTGTCCGTTCACGATCTCGAGCTCCTGCGATACCTGGGCGGTTCGCCGTGCGATGGCCTCGCCGGAGTCGACCAGTTGCACCGGCCTGGGGGCGGCGGCCACGATGCGCTCGCCGAGCAGCGGAAAGTGAGTGCAGCCGAGTACGACGGTATCGAGATCGGCGGCTTCCCACAGTGGCGCCGTCACGGCATCGATGACCGCCTGATCCGGCGCTTCGCCGGCCAGGAAGCGTTCGGCCTCGCGTACCAGCGGGTCGGCGGCGACCCGGGTGACGCGACAGTCGGCGGCAAAGGTCGCGATCAACCGATCGGTATAGGGACGCGCCACGGTAGCGCTGGTGGCCAACAAGCCGATGTGCCGGCTGCGGCTCTGGGCAGCAGCGGGTTTGATCGCCGGCACGGTTCCCACCACCGGAATCGTCAGGTGTTCGCGCAGCGCATCCAGCGCCAGGGTGCTGGCCGTGTTGCAGGCGACGACCAGGACGGAGCATTCGCTCGCCGCCACGGCGGCCTTGCACACGGCCAGGATCCGCTCCACCAGCCACTCATCGGGGCGGATGCCGTAAGGCAGCATGGCGTTGTCGCAGGCGTAGACCAGGGCGGCACCAGGCAGGTGGTGCCGCAATGGCGGCACCACCGACAGGCCGCCGACGCCGGAATCGAAGATCAGTATCGGGCCAGACATGGCGAAACGACGCGCATTGAAATCGCTCGGCTGCTGCAAAGGGCACTATTCTAGCAGCATGCCGAGCGAGCTGAAGCCCTCGTTTCGCCGCCTGACGTCAGGCCGCCGGTTCCTCGGTCTCGCGCAACTCGGCGTAGAGTTCGGGATAGGCTTCCTGCAGCCGCTCCAGCTTGGCCGCCGCGCCTTCAGGCAACGCCTGGGCCAGTAGCTCCAGATCGCGATCGTCGAAGTGTTGGCGAATCAGCGGGAACAGCAGCTCACGCTCATCGCGCAGATAGGTACGGTGCGCGTCGAGGTAGGCCTTGAGATCGTCGGCAAAACGGTCCATCGGAATGACCGCATCCATCAGAATCATGTCGATATCGCCGGATAGCCGATTGAGGCGCTTGCGCAACGCCTGGTAGTCGCTGGAGAGGCGCTCGGTCAACTCCTGGGTTTCGGGCGCCAGGGCCTGAAGCCGCTCCGAGCAAACGCGCTCCAGGGGAACGGTGAACTCTTCCATGTAGTCGAGAATGTAATCGACGACTTCGCGGACCAGCTTGAAGTTGGGCCGTTCACCGACAGCAAGGGACTTCTGTTTGAGCTGAAGGACGTGCAACATGCGCGCCATATTGGCATGATCCTGACGCAGTTGGGTCAGCATGGGCATGTCGAGGCCTCCTCTAACGATGAGCGTATAGTGTTGGAGTCGCGGGACGGAAGCAGGTTCAGTCTCGTCGCCATCGAGATACGGTCTTGTCGCCAACGAGACACGGGTCAAAAGCGGGATGCTGTATCACCCTAGACCCTTTATGCCGATCCCGCACATCGCCCAAGGTCGAATTTGCAAGCACCAAGGAGTATGCCATGGACCTTTTCGGTCAGGCGTCTGACGATTCCGCCCCTCTGGCCTATCGCATGCGCCCGCGCCGCCTCGACGACTACGTGGGCCAGCAGGCCCTGGTGGGTCCGGGCAAGCCGCTGCGGCGCATGGCCGAGACGGGCATCGTGCGCTCGATGATCCTGTGGGGGCCTCCCGGCACCGGCAAGACCACCCTGGCCGAGATCCTGGCCGAACACTCCGGCGCCCACCTGGAGCGGCTCTCCGCGGTAATGGCGGGCGTCAAGGAGATCCGCGCCGCGGTGGATCGCGCGCGCGCCATGCAGGGCCAGGGCCGCCCCACCCTGCTCTTTCTCGACGAGATCCATCGGCTCAACAAGAGCCAGCAGGACGCCCTGCTGCCCCACGTGGAGTCGGGCCTGCTCACGTTGATCGGCGCCACCACCGAGAACCCCTCGTTCGAGGTCAACTCCGCCCTGCTCTCCCGGGCCCGCGTGCATGTGCTCACTGCGCTCGACGAAGAAGAGCTCACGGAAGTGATGCGACGCGCCCTGAACGACACTGAGCGCGGCCTGGGCCAGCGCCGCATCGCCGTGGATGACGAAGTGCTCGGCATGCTGGCCCGCGCCGCGGCCGGCGACGCCCGCCGCGCTCTGGGCATGCTGGAGACCGCCTGCGACTTCACCGTCGCCGAGGGCGACGGCGAACGCCTGCCCCGCGAGGCCCTGAATGCCGCACTAGGCCACCAGGCCAGCGCCTTCGACAAGCAGGGCGATTACTACTACGACCTGCTCTCGGCGATCCACAAGTCGGTGCGCTCCTCGCGCCAGGACGCCGCACTGCTCTACATCGCCCGTTTCCTCCAGGGCGGCGGCGACCCGCTCGACGTGATCCGCCGTCTGGCGGCGATTGCCTCGGAGGACGTGGGCAACGCCGACCCTCGCGCGCTGCCGCTGGTGATGGCGGCCTGGGATGCCTACCTGCGCCTGGGCGACTACGAGGGCCAGCGCGCCATCGCTCACGCCGCCATTCACCTCTCCATTGCGCCCAAGAGCAACGCCATCGACCAGGCCTGGAAGCGTGCCAAGGCCTTCGTGGCGGCTCAACCGCGGCTGGAGGTGCCCACCTACCTACGCAACGCCCCGACCAAGCTGATGGAGTCGCTGGGCCACGGCCACGGCTATCGCTACGCCCACAACGAGCCGGAAGGCTACCCGGCGGGCAGTCGGCACGACTGCTGGCCCGAGGACGTGCCGCGCGAGGCCTTCTACCAGCCCAGCGAACACGGCCAGGAGAAGCGCTATGCCCAGCTGATGGTCTGGCGCGCCGAGCTGGATGCCCGGGCCGACGAAAACCCCGACGAGTAGCAAGGCGAGCCGAAAAGACGGCCGGAAATGAAAGTGCCGCCTCGAGGGCGGCACTTTGCGTTCTGCTGGCGTATCAGTGGGTGTCGCGGATCACGTCGGCCCCTTCGGGGATCTGGAACGCGAAGCGGCGGTCGTCGATGGCGTGGTTGGTGCGCACGTCGCTGAACTCGATGACGGTCTCCTGGCCGGTGCTGTCGATCATCTGCAGGGCCGCCAGCTGCTCGCCGCGGAAGGTCATCTGCAGCTCTTCGAACAGGGTGTCCGGCGACCTCGGCACCAGACGGAAGCTCTCGCCACCGCCCTCCTGATGGCGCGTGACCTCGTAGCTCTCGGTCAGTTCGCGGGCGCTACCCGACAGCAGCAACGCCGGGGTATGGGTCACCCGCTGGTCGAGCGCCTGCACGGTGACCTGCTCCAGGTCGGGATCGTAGAGATAGACCTCGCTGCCGTCGGAGATCACCTCCTGCTGATAGGGTGCCGCAACCTCCCAGCGGAACTTGCCGGGGCGCGACAACCACATCTGGCCGTTGGCCTGCTGCAGACGCTCGCCGCTGCCATCGAGGATCAGCTGCTCGAAGCGCGCCTCGAGGGTTTCCAGCGGCTCCAGCAGGCTGGTCAACCGGTCGGCACCTTCGCTGGCCAAGGCGGCGGCCGGCATGACGAGGGTAAGGGCCAGTGCAGTTAGGGTCTTCTTCACACTCATCGTCTCTCTCCCTGGGCGGGTCCTGAATGGATCCTGTCACTCGGACCCGCTGCGCGCCGGCGGGTTGCATCACCGCCGACGCTTTCATGATTTATGCAAGGTTGAGGCTGTCGCCTGTCACCGACGGTAATCAATTGCCTACCGGCGGCGGCGCCAGCACCTCGCGACCGCCGTTGGTGCCCATCGAGGAGACCACGCCGGCCGCTTCCATGGCTTCCACCAGGCGCGCGGCGCGGTTGTAGCCGATCTTGAAGCGCCGCTGCACCGCCGAGATGGAGGCACGGCGACTCTCGGTGACGAACTGCACCGCTTCGTCGTAGAGCGCGTCCTGCTCGGCATCGCCGCCACCCTCGCCGGCATCGGCTTCGAGCCCGGTCAGGGCATCCGCCGAGACCCCGCCGGCGAGAATCTCGTCGATGTACTCGGGCTCGCCGCGACGCTTCCAGTCCTCGACCACACGGTGCACCTCGTCATCGTCGACGAAGGCACCGTGCACCCGGGTCGGCAGCCCTGAACCCGCCGGCAGGTAGAGCATGTCACCGTGGCCCAGCAGGTTCTCGGCCCCGCCCTGGTCGAGAATGGTGCGTGAGTCGACCTTGGACGACACCTGAAACGCCATGCGCGTGGGAATGTTGGCCTTGATCAGGCCGGTGACCACGTCTACCGAGGGGCGCTGGGTGGCCAGGATCAGATGGATACCGGCAGCACGGGCCTTCTGCGCCAGACGCGCGATCAGCTCCTCGACCTTCTTGCCGACGATCATGAACATGTCGGCGAATTCGTCGATCACCACCACGATGTAGGGCAGCTTCTCGAGCACCGGGGGCGGCTCGTGCATCTCCCAGGGCTGCGGCTCCCACAGCGGGTCGGCCACCTGGGCACCGGCACGCTCGGCTTCGTCGAGCTTGCCGTTGAAGCCGGCGATGTTGCGCACGCCCATGGCTGCCATCAGCTTGTAGCGCCGCTCCATCTCGGCCACGCACCAGCGCAGCGCGTTGGCAGCCTCCTTCATGTCGGTGACCACCGGGGCCAGCAGGTGCGGGATGCCGTCGTAGACGGAAAGCTCCAGCATCTTTGGGTCGACCATGATCAGGCGCAGCTCCGCGGGCGTGGCCTTGAGCAGCATCGAGATGAGCATGGCGTTGACGCCCACCGACTTGCCCGAGCCGGTGGTACCGGCCACCAGCAGGTGCGGCATCTTGCCCAGGTTGGCCACCACCGGGCCGCCGCCGATGTCCTGACCCAGCGCCAGGGTCAGCGCCGAGGCCTCCTGCTGGTAGCGGTCGGAGTCGATCACCTCGCGCAGGCGGATCATCGCCCGGTGCGGGTTGGGAATCTCGATGCCCACCGTGGGCCGACCGGGAATCACCTCCACCACCCGCACGCTCTTGACCATCAGCGAGCGCGCCAGGTCCTTGGCCAGGTTGCTGATCTTCGACACCTTCACGCCGGCGGCAGGCTTGATCTCGAAGCGGGTGATCACCGGCCCCGGCCAAGTGTGCACCACCTCGGCCTTGACGCCATACTCACGCAGCCGCGTTTCGAGCAGTTCGGCCATGTCGGTCAGCTGCTGCTCGGTGTAGTTCTGCTGGTGCGGCTCCGGCGGGGTGAGCAGGCGCAGGCTGGGCAGCTCGCCGTCCGGCTCCGGCATGTCGTCGAGAGTGGGCCGCTGGCTCTGCAGGTGCTCCACCGTCCACAGCGTGGGGCCGTCGGGCTCCGCCGCTGCGGCGCGCGCCTGTTCGGCAGTGGCGATTCTGCCGCCGCTCTCGCCCTCGTCCTGGTCGTCAACCGACGGCACCCCGTCGCTGTCGGACGCCCGTTCGGCCGACTCACGCCAGGCCCTCAGCCCTTCGGCCTGATCGCTGTAGGCAGAGGGACGCTCCGTGGCGCTGAGTGTCTGAGCCGATGGCGCCTTGTCCGCCTGGCCATCGTCGAGATCGCCGTCGTCCTCGTACTCGTCGCCGCCGATATCGTTCCAGTTGAGCCGCGGCTCGTACGCATCGCTCGGCTCTTCCGGCTGCAGATCGCCGAGCCCGGGCTCGCGCCGCGCTTCTTCGCGTGGCGAAGCAGGTTCGGTGGCTGCAGGCTCCGCCGCGGAAGGCGCCATCTCGGGGTCGGGCGGCTGAAAACCGGGCGGCGCGGCCTTGGCTGCCGGCGATGGCACGTCGTCGGTTGCGCGTAGCGGCATGGCGGAAGCCGGCAGCGGTTCATCGTCGCGGCTGGCCTTGAGCGCAGCCGCGGCAAGCGCCCCGGCGGCCGCCGTCGCAGCCCCGGGGGCCGAGACGGTGGCCGCAGCAGGCCGAGGCCCGGCGGCCACCTCGTCGCGGCGGGCCGTGTAGGCGGCATCCGGGCGCTTCGCCGAAGGCGTACGCTCGGGCACGTCCCAGGGAATGTCGGTATCGCCGTCGTCGCCGAAGGTGGGTTCGAGCCCCGGCTCACGCAGCGACGGCACCTCGGCATCGGCTCCGGCGCGGCGACGCTGCCAGAACCGCCAACGCCGAGGCGCCGGTTCGGCTGTCGCCTGGGCATCGTGCTCCGCCTCGTTCTGGTCCTGGTCATCGTCCTCGCGCCAGTGCGGTTCATGCCGCTCGCGCACCAGGCCGAATGGCGAAGCCGCCCAGCGCCACAGGCGCAGGAAGCGATAGCCGAGCTCATCCATCACCATCAACCAGGAGAACCCGGTGAAGAGCGGAAAGCCGCACAGCATGGCCGCCACGGCCAGCAGGCCGGTGCCGCCCGAGTCGACCAGGGGCACCAAGGCGCCCACCAGCCCCTCGCCCAGAATGCCTCCCGAGGCATAGGGCAGCATGCTGTCCGGGCTGTAGAAATGCAGCGCCCCCAGCGTGGTGGTGCCCAGCAGCAGCAGCACCAGGCCGCCCAGGCGCACGGCAACGGCCGTGGCGTCCCATTCGATCTGCACACGGCGGTGGCGAATCAGCCTCCAGCCGGCAAAGCCCAGCATGCCGGGCCACCACAGCGCGCTGGCACCGAACAGTGAATACAAAACATCGGCCAGCCAGGCCCCGAAAGGCCCCATCCAGTTGTCGACCTCGGTTTCAGGGCCGCGATGCGACCAGCCGGGATCCGCGGCCTCATAGCTGAACAGCGCCAGCAGCAGGAACACGCAGGCCGCCAGCAGAAGAATGATCGCCCCTTCCCGGGCCACGCCCTGCAGGTGGATTGCCAGGCGTGTGGTCGGCTGCTGGGGGCTCTCTTCCGTTGCGCGCCGCGGCACGCCCTTTTCCTTTGCACTCAACTCGCCAACCCCCTCGCACCGTTACGGCAACGGTGCCTGTCTCGACTTGCATGAAGCAGATTGAATTCAGCCGCCATCATACCGGGAGTACAGGCCTCGGCACAGTGGTCACGCAGGTCGCTTGAGCCAAATCGGCTGCGGCGTCAGACTAGAGGTATTCCTGCTGACGAGGAGCGCCCTTCGATGCTGTCCTGGCTTCCCGCGCGACCCGTGCGCTTTCCTCCCGTTTCGCACGCGTTGCGTGACCCGGAAGGCTTGCTGGCAGCGGGCGGTGAACTCACGCCCGAATGGCTGCTGGCGGCCTACCGGCACGGCATCTTTCCCTGGTACAGCGACGACCAGCCCATTCTGTGGTGGTGTCCCAACCCGCGCATGGTGCTGTTCCCCGATGAACTGCGCATCGCTCGCAGCCTGGGCAAGCGGCTGCGCAACGGCGGCCTGCTGGTCACCTTCGATCGGGCCTTCGAGACCGTCGTCAGGGCCTGCGCCGCGCCCCGCAAAGGCCAGCCGGGCACCTGGATCACCGAGGAGATGCATGCCGCCTACGTGACGCTGCATCGCCTCGGCTATGCCCGCTCGGTGGAGGTGTGGCGCGGAGCCGAATTGGTCGGCGGACTCTACGGCGTGGCCATGGGACCGGTGTTCTTCGGCGAGTCGATGTTCTCGCGCGCCAGCGACGCCTCGAAGGTCGCCCTCGTGCATCTGGTCCGCGCCATGCGCGCCGGCGGCGGACGTCTGATCGACTGCCAGATGCACACCCGCCACCTCGCCAGCCTGGGCGCACGGGACATCGCCCGCACCGAGTTCATCAACTATCTTGAATCATGTCTGGCGACGCCGGAACATAAGGATAGCCAATATCCCCTACCCTGCTGGGGGCTACCCGATGGCCCATCCCGCGTCGAACCCCTGACGGCACTCACTTAAGGAGGCGACCCCCGTGAGCAGCAATGCGCCTCGTCATCCGATAAGGGATCTGCGCTTCTTCCTGACCGTACCGCACGCCTGCAGCTATCTGGAGGGTCACGAAGCGACGACCTTGTTTCTCGACCCCCAGGAGTCGCATGGGCAGGGAATCTACGATTCGCTGGCCCTGCTCGGCTTTCGCCGCAGCGGACGGCACCTCTACCGCCCTCACTGCGAGGGATGCAGCGCCTGCGTCTCGGTACGCATACCGGTCGACGACTTCCAGCCCAGCCGCAGCCAGCGGCGGGTCGCCAGGCGCAACGGGGACTTGACGCTGATCGAACGACCGGCGCTGTTCGACGCCGAGCACTATGCGCTCTACGAGCGCTACATCCAGGTACGCCACTGGGACGGCGACATGTTCCCCCCCAGTCGCGAGCAGTACCGCACCTTCCTGACCCTCGACGAGCCCTACTCTCGGCTGCTCGAGTTCCGTCTGGACGAACGCTTGATCGCCGTGTCGGCCTTCGACCGCCTGGAGCACGGCCTCTCCGCCATCTACACCTTCTTCGACCCGGACCCGGACTACGACCGGCGCTCGCTCGGTACCTTCGCCGTGCTGAGCCTGTTGAACCTGGCCTACCGCGAGGGCTTGCCCCACGTCTATCTGGGCTACTGGATCCGCCAGTGCCGCAAGATGGCCTACAAGGAGGCCTACCGTCCGCTGGAGGCGCTGGAAGGGCGGCACTGGCGGCGCCTGCTACCCATCTCGACCTCACCCTGACACGGCCCGCTTTGCCTTGACGCCCGGCTTGCGGCACAATATCGCGCTATCCTAGGGACGGGCGCGCCGTTCGGTGTGCCCGGCGCCTGTCGTACGGCAGCCGCAACGCCCGGGGCCCAGGGCTGCCACGAAGCATACAGACCCATGTCATCAGCGAGGAACCGCCTATATGGCACGTGAAGACCATATCGAAATGGAAGGCGTCGTCGTCGATACCCTTCCCAACACCACCTTTCGCGTCGAGCTGGAAAACGGCCACGTCGTGACCGCCCACATCTCGGGCAAGATGCGCAAGAACTACATCCGCATTCTCACCGGCGACAAGGTCAAGGTCGAGCTGACCCCCTACGACCTGACCAAGGGCCGCATCGTCTATCGCTCACGCTGAGCGAACGCGGGCCTGGCAGCGACGACGCCCTCGATACGACAACGCCCCGTCCGAAGACAGGGCGCTGTGCGAGGTCGAGCCACCCTGGACTCAGGGCGCGTCGGCCATTTCCGACTCCGTGGAGAGGTGCAGTTCGCCATCCTCCACCGTGACGTGAACCACTCCACCGTGTTCGGATAGCTCCCCGAACAGGATCAGCTCCGCCAGCGGCTTCTTGAGTTTCTCCTGGATCAGCCTCGCCATGGGCCTTGCGCCCATGCTGGGGTCGTAGCCCTTCTCGGCCAGCCAGTCCCGTGCGGCGATGTCCACATCCAGCTGTACCCGCTTCTCGTCGAGCTGCGCCTGCAGCTCCACCAGGAACTTGTCCACCACGCTGCGCACCACCGAGGTGGGCAAAGAGTGGAACTGGATGATGCCGTCCAGGCGGTTACGGAACTCCGGCGAGAAGGTCTTGCGAATCACCTCCATGGCGTCGGTGGAGTGATCCTGGTGCTGGAAGCCGATGGAGCGGCGAGCCTGCTGCTCGGCACCGGCGTTCGAGGTCATGATCACGATCACATGGCGGAAGTCCGCCTCGCGCCCGTTGTTGTCGGTGAGCCGGCCATGGTCCATCACCTGCAGCAGCAGGTTGAAGACTTCCGGGTGCGCCTTCTCGATCTCGTCGAGCAACAGCACGCAGTGCGGCTGCTTGGTGATCGCCTCGGTGAGCAGCCCGCCCTGGTCGTAGCCGACGTAGCCCGGAGGGGCACCGATCAGCCGCGACACGGTGTGGCGCTCCATGTACTCCGACATGTCGAAACGCACCAGCTCGATGCCCATGATCCGCGCCAGCTGACGCGCCACTTCGGTCTTGCCCACCCCGGTGGGGCCGGCGAAGAGGAAGCTGCCCACCGGCTTGTCGGGGGACTTGAGACCGGCCCGCGAAAGTTTGATGGCGGCAGAGAGGCTGTCGATGGCCTCGTCCTGTCCGAACACCAGCATCTTCAGGTCGCGATCCAGGTTCTCGAGCAGCTTGCGATCGGAGCTGGACACGCTCTTGGGCGGAATCCGTGCAATCGACGCCACCACCGCCTCGACCTGATCCACGTCGATGGTATCGACCCGCACCTCGGGCGGCAGCAGGCGCTGGTGGGCACCGGCCTCGTCGATCACGTCGATGGCCTTGTCGGGCAGATGGCGGTCGTTGATGTAGCGGTCCGCCAGGCGCGCCGCACTCTCCAGCGCCGCATCGGTGTACTTGAGCCGATGGTGCTCCTCGAAGCGCGAGCGCAGCCCCTTGAGGATGCGGATGGTGTCGTCCACCGAGGGGGCCATGACGTCGACCTTCTGGAAACGACGTGCCAGCGCCCGATCCTTCTCGAAGATGCCGCGGAACTCCTGGAAGGTGGTGGAGCCGATGCAGCGCAGCTCACCCGAGGAGAGCAGCGGCTTGAGCAGGTTGGAGGCGTCCATCACGCCACCGGACGCCGCCCCGGCACCGATCACGGTGTGGATCTCGTCGATGAAGAGGATCGAGTTGGGCTGCTTCTTGAGCTCAGCAAGCAGGCTCTTCAGACGCTTCTCGAAGTCGCCGCGGTACTTGGTGCCGGCCAGCAAGGCACCCATGTCGAGGGCGTAGACCACGGCGTCGCCGATGACCTCGGGCACGTCCTCTTCGACAATGCGCTTGGCCAGACCCTCGGCGATGGCGGTCTTGCCCACGCCGGCCTCGCCCACCAGCAGCGGGTTGTTCTTGCGCCGCCGGGCGAGAATCTGGATCACCCGTTCGAGCTCGTGCTCACGCCCGATGAGCGGATCGATCTTGCCCATCCGCGCCTGCTCGTTGAGGTTGGTGGCGTAGCCGGTCAGGGGGTTGGCGCTGGTCTCGCCGCCACCCTCTTCGGCCTCTTCGCTATCGCTGGGCGAAGACGAAGGATTCTGGCCGTGTCCCGCTACCTTGGAAATGCCGTGGGCGATGTAATTCACCGCATCGACCCGGGCCACGTTCTGCTGCTTGAGGAAGTAGACCGCCTGGCTCTCCTGCTCGGAGAAGATGGCCACCAGTACGTTGGCCCCGGTCACTTCGCTCTTGCCTGAGGACTGCACGTGAAACACGGCACGCTGCAGCACGCGTTGAAAGCCCAGGGTCGGCTGGGTCTCGCGGTCGCTCTGGTCCTCGGGAATCAGCGGGGTGGTGGAGTTGATGAAATCCTGCAGGTCGGACCGCAACTTGTCGAGGTTGGCCCCACAGGCTCGCAGCACGTCTGCCGCCGAGGCATTGTCGAGCAGCGCCAGCAGCAGGTGCTCCACGGTCATGAACTCGTGGCGCTTGGAGCGGGCCACGGTAAATGCCGTGTTCAGGGTCAGTTCAAGTTCTTTGCTCAGCATGGCAGTCCCCTTCTCGCCGCTTAGGGCTTGCATCGGATCTTTCGTGGTCCGGCACCTTCAACATCGGGCACAAACGCTGCCGTTGCAAGTCTCTTCACTCAACGACTGCCATTCCTGTCCCGTCTCGAGCAGGCCGGGAGTGGTCAGTCCGCCGCCTCGATGTCGCTGAGCAGCGGGTGCTGACACTCTCTTGCATATTGATTGACCTGATGGCTTTTGGTTTCCGCGATGTCGCGGGTAAATATGCCGCAGGTCGCCTTGCCTTGGGTATGCACCGTGAGCATCACCTGCACGGCGGTCTCGCTGTCCATGTGGAAGAAGCTCTGCAGCACCTCCACCACGAACTCCATGGGGGTGTAGTCGTCGTTGTGCAGCACTACCTTGTACATCGGCGGACGCGCCACCTCGGGGTCGGCAGGCTGCACGGCCAGGTCGCCGTCGTCCTGCTCTTCGGGACGCGGCGGTCGCGTCATGCCTGCCACGACGCCGACCGACTCCCATGCGCTCGGGTCATCAATCTCGAACATAAAAGCCACACACCATCTCGACAAGCCGGTCATCTGGCATCTCAGATTAGACGAGAACAGACCGGCAGGGTTCAGGTTGATACGCAAAAGGCCCCCGTCCGCCAGGCGGACGGGGGCCCGGTGGGTCGACGAGCCGCTTACATGTTGTCCGCGACCGCCTGGCCGAACTCGGAACACTTGAGCAGCTTGGCATTGTCCATCAGGCGATGGAAGTCATAGGTGACCTCGCCCTTGGCAATGGCCTTCTCCATGCCCTTGAGCACCAAATCGGCGGCCTCTACCCAACCCATGTGGCGCAGCATCATCTCGGCGGAGAGGATCACCGAACCGGGGTTGACCTTGTCCTGACCGGCGTACTTCGGCGCCGTGCCGTGGGTGGCCTCGAACATGGCCACGGCGTCGGCCAGGTTGGCGCCCGGCGCGATGCCGATGCCGCCCACTTCCGCCGCCAGGGCGTCGGAGAGGTAGTCGCCGTTGAGGTTCAGGGTGGCGATGACATCGTACTCGGCCGGACGCAGCAGGATCTGCTGCAGCATGGCGTCGGCAATGACGTCCTTGACCACGATGTTCTTGCCGGTCTTGGGGTTCTTGAACTGCATCCACGGACCGCCGTCGAGCAGCTCGGCACCGAACTCCTGCTTGGCAACCTCGTAGCCCCAGTCCTTGAAGGAACCCTCGGTGAACTTCATGATGTTGCCCTTGTGCACCAGGGTCAGCGACTCACGGTCGTTGTCAACGGTGTACTGCAGAGCCTGACGCACCAGACGCTTGGTACCCTCCTCGGAGACGGGCTTGACGCCGATGCCGCAGTTCTCGGGGAAACGAATGTTGGTGACACCCATCTCCTCGCGCAGGAACTTGATCACCTTGTCGGCTTCCGGGGTGCCGGCCTTCCACTCGATGCCGGCGTAGATGTCCTCGGAGTTCTCGCGGAAGATCACCATGTCGACGTCGGCGGGCTTCTTGACCGGGCTCGGCACGCCTTCGAACCAGCGCACCGGACGCAGGCAGACGTAGAGGTCGAGCTTCTGACGCAGGGCCACGTTCAGCGAGCGAATGCCACCGCCCACGGGAGTGGTCAGCGGCCCCTTGATGGAGACGACGTACTCCTGGACGGCCTCCAGGGTCTCTTCCGGCAGCCAGGTGTCGGCATCGTAGACCTGGGTGGCCTTCTCGCCGGCGTAGACTTCCATCCAGTGGATCTTGCGCTCGCCGTTGTAGGCCTTCTGCACGGCGGCGTCGATGGCGATCTTCATCGCCGGTGTGACGTCGACGCCAATGCCATCACCCTCGATGAACGGGATGATCGGATTGTTCGGTACGTTCAGGGTGTTGTCGGCGTTGACGGTAATCTTCTCGCCGCCTTCAGGGACGACAATTTTCTGATACCCCATTGAGAACTCCCCTGTCTGGTATGTTCAGTGGAGCGCGGAGTATAGCATCGTCGACCCAACCGGCCCATATGACCTAAGGACCCCCATCCGCGGATGGCGGACGGGGGTCGATGGGCAGAGCCGGAAGGTGCTAGCGGGACATCAGCCCTTGGCCACCAGCGCCAGGGCCTCGTTCAAGGTCTTGCTCGGACGCATGACCGCCTGTGCCAGCGCCGGATCAGCATGGTAGTAGCCACCGATGTCGACCGGCTGGCCCTGCACGCTGTTCAGCTCGTCGAGAATGGTCGCCTCGTTGGCCTCCAGGGTCTCGGCCAGGCGGGCGAACAGCGACTTGAGTTCGGCGTCCTCGTCCTGGGCGGCCAGAGCCCGGGCCCAGTACAGGGCCAGATAGAAGTGGCTGCCCCGGTTGTCCAGCTCCCCGACCTTGCGCGAGGGCGACTTGTCGTTCTCGAGGAACTGACCGATGGCCTTGTCCAGCGCGTCTGCCAGCAGCGCGGCACGCTCGTTGCCGAAGCGCTTGGCGAGATGCTCCAGCGAGGCGGTCAGCGCCAGGAACTCGCCGAGGCTGTCCCAGCGCAGGTGATTCTCCTCCAGCAGCTGCTGCACGTGCTTGGGCGCAGAGCCGCCGGCGCCGGTCTCGAACATGCCACCACCGGCCATCAGCGGCACGATGGAGAGCATCTTGGCGCTGGTGCCGAGCTCCATGATCGGGAACAGGTCGGTGAGGTAGTCACGCAGGATGTTGCCGGTCACCGAGATGGTGTCGAGGCCACGGATCACGCGCTCCAGGGTGTAGCGCATGGCGCGGACCTGGGACATGATCTGGATGTCGAGACCGCTGGTGTCGTGATCCTTGAGGTAGGTCTTGACCTTCTTGATCAGTTCGTTCTCGTGCGGGCGATAGGGGTCGAGCCAGAACACCGCCGGCATGCCGGAATCGCGGCAGCGCTCCACGGCCAGCTTGACCCAGTCGCGGATCGGTTCGTCCTTGACCTGACACATCCGCCAGATATCGCCCTTCTCGACGTTCTGGGACAGCAGCACCTCACCGGTCTCCAGATCGGTGATGTTGGCGACGCCGTCCGCCGGCACCTCGAAGGTCTTGTCGTGGGAGCCGTACTCCTCCGCCTTCTGCGCCATCAGGCCGACGTTGGGCACGGTGCCCATGGTGGCCGGATCGAAGGCGCCGTGCCATTTGCAGAAGTTGATCATCTCCTGGTAGATGCGCGCGAAGGTGGACTCCGGGATCACCGCCTTGACGTCCTTCATGCGGCCATCGGCACCGTACATCTGGCCACCGGCACGGATCATGGCCGGCATGGAGGCATCGACGATCACGTCGCTGGGCGAGTGGAAGTTGGTGATGCCGCGGGCCGAATCCACCATGGCCAGCTCGGGACGCTGGTCGTGGCAGGCGTGCAGGTCGCGGATGACCTCCTCACGCTGGGATTCGGGCAGGGTGTCGAGCTTGTCGTAGAGGTTCACCATACCGTTGTTGACGTCGACCCCCAGCTCCTCGAACAGCGCACCGTGCTTCTCGAAGGCATCCTTGTAGAAGATCTTGACGCAGTGGCCGAAGACGATCGGGTGCGAGACCTTCATCATGGTCGCCTTGACGTGCAGGGAGAACATCACGCCGGTCTTGCGCGCATCCTCGATCTCACGCTCGTAGAATTCGCACAGCGCCTTCTTGCTCATGAACATGCTGTCGATGATCTCGCCTTCGAGCAGCGAGACCTTGGGCTTGAGCACCAGCGATTCGCCGCTCTTGGTGATCAGCTCCATCTTCACGTTGCGGGCGCGGTCCAGCGTCATCGACTTCTCGCCGTGGTAGAAGTCGCCGCCGTGCATGTGCGATACGTGGGTGCGCGAAGCCTGGCTCCACTCGCCCATGGAGTGCGGATACTTGCGGGCATACTCCTTGACCGCCTTGGGTGCACGGCGGTCGGAGTTACCCTCGCGCAGCACCGGGTTGACGGCACTGCCCTTGACCTTGTCGTAGCGCGCCTTGATCTCTTTCTCTTCGTCGTTCTTCGGCTCGTCCGGATACTCCGGCAGCTTGTAGCCCTGCCCCTGCAGTTCCTTGATGGCCGCCCTGAGCTGCGGCATGGAGGCACTGATGTTGGGCAGCTTGATGATGTTGGCTTCCGGCGTCTTGGCCAGGGCGCCCAGCTCGGCGAGGTGGTCCTCGACGCGCTGCTCGGCGGTCAGGTAATCGGGAAACTGGGAGAGAATGCGAGCCGCCAGGGAGATGTCCCGGGTTTCCACCTCGACACCGGCGGCGTCGGTGTAGGCGTCGATGATCGGCAACAATGAATAGGTCGCCAACGCAGGCGCTTCGTCGGTGAACGTATAGATAATCTTCGGCGTTTTTGACATGGTGGCTTTGATCTCTCTGGTCGCTGCGGTGGCAAATAACTGGAACGGTTGCGCACACTCACGATGCCAGGAACGGGATCCCGGCGTGCTCCACCTACGGTTCTCATCTGGCGGGGGATGCGCTTGGCATCGACCCGGTGGCGGAGTCACGACAGGCCCCGTAACGGCGAGGGCGCTCCCGGCGAGCGTGCGCATTATATCAGCCCGCCCGCCTCGGCGTATGGTCAATAAGGCTGACGCCTTTCCCCCTCCCATCCCGTCCCGCTTGCCGGTAAGCTTGGCCCCATGAGCGCCATCTATCTCCTGCACAAGCCCTACCGCATGCTCTCCCAGTTCACCGATCGCCGCGGCCAGGGGGAAGCGCCGCGTGCGACACTGGCGGACATCCTCGAGGTGCCGGGCATCTACGCCGCAGGACGGCTGGACTATGATTCAGAAGGACTGCTGTTGTTGACCGACGATGGCGCGCTGATCCAGCGCATCAGCGACCCGCGCCACAAGCAGCCCAAGACCTATCGCGTGCAGGTGGAAGGCAGCCCCGACGAGTCGGCACTGGCAGCACTGCGTCAAGGTGTCGCGCTCAGCGACGGCATGACCCGCCCGGCCAAGGTACGGCGACTGACCCACAGCGGCCTGGCGGAGCGCACGCCGCCGCTGGACCCGAAGCGGCATCCGCTGACGACCTGGCTGGAGCTGACCATCAGCGAAGGCCGCAACCGCCAGGTCAGGCGCATGACCGCCCATGTCGGCCACCCCACCCTGCGCCTGGTGCGCGTGGCCATCGGCCCCTGGCGCCTGGACGGGCTGGCACCGGGAGAGTGGCGCCGTGAGACCCTGCACGCCCCGCGCAACACGAGCCGGCGACCGCCGCACCGCAAAGGCAGAGGAGAACAACGATGAGCCGCTGGCAACCGCACGTCACCGTGGCTACCGTCGTGGAGCGCGCCGGTCGTTTTCTGATGGTGGAAGAAGCCCCCCGAGGCAGCAAGGTCACCCTGTTCAATCAGCCCGCCGGCCATCTGGAGCCCGGCGAGCGACTGAAGGAAGCCGCGCTGCGCGAACTGCGCGAGGAGACCGCCTGGCAGGTGGGCATCACCGACTATCTCGGTCTCTACGTCTACCAGGCGCCGAACGGCGAAACCTTCCACAGCCACAGCTTCTTCGGCATGGCGCTGGCCCACCTGGGCAACCCGCTCGACCCTGCCATCGTCGCCGTGCACTGGCTGACCCTCGACGAGGTCGAGGAGCTCGAACGCCAGGGGCGCATGCGCAGCCCGCTGGTACTGCGCCGCATTCGCGATGCCCTGGCGGCACGCTTCTACCCCATGGACACGGTGCACGAGCTCTAGTCTCGTATCAGCAGCCGATACAGCGCCGGGATCACCAGCAGCGTCAGCAGCGTCGAAGCCACCAGCCCGGAGATGATCGCCCAGGCCATCGGCGGCCACAGCGTCGACTGGGTCAGGGTCAGCGGCACCAGGCCGGCCACGGTGGTGGCGGTGGTGAGCAGCACCGGCCGCGTGCGGCGCGCCACCGCCGCGACCACGGCCTCGCTCACCGATTCGCCCTGGCGCCGGTTGGCATTCATCAGGTCGATCAGCACGATGGCGTTGTTGACCACGATGCCGACCAGCGCCACCACACCCAGAATGGCAGTGAAGCCGAACGGCTGGCCGGTCAGCCACAGCCCCGGCACCACGCCGATGATCGCCAGCGGCAGCGTAGTCAGCACGATCAACAGCTGGCGGAAGGAGTTGAACTGGGCGAGCAGGAAGACCACCAGCAGCAGGCCGCCGAACGGCAGCGTCTGGAACAGCGCGGTATTGGCATCGCCGGCGGATTCCGCCGCCCCGCCGACGCTGTAGCTGACCCCGGGCGGCAGCTCGAGCGCCTCCAGGCGCGGCAGGATGTCGCTCAACACGCCATCGTAGGTCCAGCCATCCGCCACCTCGGCCAGCACCGCCGTCATGCGCTGCAGACCGCGATGCTGGATCACCGCTGGGCGCCAGGCAGGCGTCAGGTTGGCGATCTCGCCCAGCGGCAATGAACGCCCGTCGGCCGCGGTCAGGCGTAGCCCTTCGAGCCCCTCGAGGGAGAAGCGCTCGCCCTCCGGTGCCCGTACCAGCAGCGGTGCGGGGTCGCGACCGGCACGCCAGGCGCTGACCTCGATGCCGCGGCTGGCACCGGCCAGGGCCATGGCCACGTCATGTCGCGAGAGGCCGTACTCGGCGGCACGGGCATCGTCGGTCTCGACCCGCAGGGTGGCCAGCCCCTCACCCAGGCGATGGCGCGCATCCCGAGCCCCCTCGGCTTCGCGCACCACGCTGAGAATCGCACCGGCGGCGTCCGCCAGCGCGGCGCGGTCCTCGCCGAATACCCGAATCTCCACCGGCGCTTCCAGCGGCGGCCCCTGCCCCAGCCTGCGCGCCACCACTTCGGCCTCGGGCAGCCACTCCGGCGCCACGGCTCGCACCCAGGTCATCAGCGCGGTCAGGTCCTCGGCACTTTCGGCCTCAACCACCAGCCGTGCCAGGTGCGACTGGCGCGGCTGCTCGACCAGGTTGTAGTAAAAGCGCGGACCGCTGAAGCCGGCGAAGCGGTGCACCGCCTGCACCGCCGGACGCGCGGCCAGCTCGGCGGCCAGCACCTCGGCCTGATAGGCGGTG